>OLNW01003622.1_pt1 | contig 11768 bp, 9 predicted proteins | sample 1672121 | NCBI WGS metagenome assembly OLNW01 (sample SAMEA3136648, study PRJEB25190) | human gut metagenome
TTTCTCGGCGGCAGACTGCGTGCGAAATAGCGGCATTGCTGCGCTCGCCGCATTGTGGAATGCTCCGGTAGACGGTGATTAGGCTGCACTACCGCGAGACTGGCAGAGCGGCAGCGGATAATAGGAGCACACCAAGTCGTATAGCAGGGGCAAACGCGGCTCTGCCGCGCGCAGGCATTCCATTCCGGAGGCATAAAGACTGTCAAGCCCGAGACTGCCAATCAGTCCCTTTCTCTTGGGGGTCAAAGGGGGATATTCTCTTTCCGAGGAAAGAGAATATCCCCCTTGATCGCACCCCCCTGCACGGTGCAGGGGAATAAGAACCAGCGCTGCCGCGCTGTAAACCCTCAGACGATAGGATCGTCAATATCTCTCGTCGCATACGCGTTCAGCGCCCAATCCGCTCGCGCGCCGGCGAGATACTCATAATACCCTTGTGCGCCGATCATCGCGCCGTTGTCACCACAGAGCTTGAGCGGCGGCATGTAGAGCCGGCAGCCGTGCTTTCGGCACTCCTTTTCGAGCTCTGCGCGGATGAACGAGTTCGCGGCGACACCGCCTGCGGCGACGAGTACCTTGCGCCCGCTTTGCTGCATGGCGAGCATCGCGCGCGGGACGAGCTCGTCGACAACGGCCTGCGTGAAGTCGCGCGCAAGCGCCGCACGGTCGAGCTGCTTTCCCGTCTGCTCGGCGTTGTGGGCAAGGTTTACGACGGCGGTCTTGAGGCCTGAAAAGCTCATATCGAGAGGGCACCCGTCAATCTTCGCGCGCGGCAGCTCGTAGACGCCGCCCTCGCTCTCGTGGGCGAGCTTGTCCATCGCCGCGCCGCCGGGGTAGGGAAGGCCGAGCACGCGCGCGGCCTTGTCAAAGCACTCGCCCGCCGCATCGTCACGCGTCGCGCCGAGGAGCGCAAAGCCAGTGTAGTCGCGCACGTCGACGATGAGCGTGTTGCCGCCGGACATGCACAGCGCCAGAAACGGCGGCTCAAGCTCTGGGAACGCTAAGTAATTCGCGGCGATGTGGCCGCGGATGTGGTGCACAGGGATGAGCGGCACATTCAGCGCGTAGGCCGCGCTCTTGGCAAAGTTCAGCCCCACGAGCACCGCGCCGATGAGACCCGGCGCGTAGGTCGCGGCCACGGCGTCGATGTCTTTTTTCTCGACGCCCGCCTCCTTGAGCGCCTGATCGGTCAGCGCGGCGATGGCCTCGATGTGCTTGCGCGACGCGATCTCCGGCACGACGCCGCCGTAGAGCGCGTGCAGGTCGGCCTGCGACGCGATGGCGTCGGAGAGGATTTTGCGCCCGTCCTCGACGACCGCGACGGCGGTTTCGTCGCAGGAGGACTCGAAAGCGAGAATTTTCATTGCTGCGCCTCCGCTTCTGCCGCGCCGAATTCCTTCGTCATGATGATGGCGTCCTCTTTCGGGTGGTCGTAGTAGTTTTTGCGGCGGCCCTCGCCGCGGAAGCCGCGGCTGCCGTACAGCGCGATGGCGGCATAGTTGCTCTCACGCACCTCAAGCGTCAAGAACGCAAGGCCGCTGCCCTCGGCGAAGCGGATAAACACGTCGAGAAGCTGCCCCGCCACACCGCCGCGGCGGCAGTCGGGGCGGACGGCCATCTTGGTGATGCAGCCCTCGTCCACGACGGCGAGCAGCCCCGCGTAGCCGACGACGCTGCCGTTTTCTGCATCCAGCGCGACTAAGAAGGCCGAGCACGCGTTTTCAAGCTCCTCTGCGAGCATGTTGCGCGACCAGGGGTTCGAGAAGCATGTGCGCTCAAGCTCGGCAACGTCATTCAAATATTCGTTCGTCATCGGCACGATGCGGACTTTTTTCTTTAACTGTTCCATTGGTTTCCTCCGGTCATTTGGCTTCCAGCCAGTTTATGCCCCAGTGGGCCTCGGCGGTCAGGGGAACGGAGAGGTGCACTGCGCCCTCCATCTCCTCGGTGAGGAGCCGTGCGACCGCTTCCTTTTCCTCCTCCGGGCACTCGACGATGAGTTCGTCGTGCACCTGCAAAATGAGCTTTGCCTTTAAGTTTTCCTTGTGCAGCCGCTCGTCGACGCGCACCATTGCGAGCTTGATGACGTCCGCGGCTGTGCCCTGGATGGGCATGTTGCGCGCGACACGCTCGCCGAACGAACGAGTATTGAAGTTGCTCGCCGCCAGCTCGGGCAGCGCGCGGCGGCGGTGCATCAGTGTTTCGACATAGCCGCGCTCCTTCGCCTGCGCGACGACCTCATCCATATAGCGGCGGATGCCGGGGAAGCGCTCAAAGTACGTCTCGATATATTCCTTCGCCTCGTACACCGGCACGCCGATGTCCTGCGCGAGCGAGAAGGCGGAAATGCCGTATACGATGCCGAAATTCACGGCCTTCGCGTGCGAGCGCATCTGCTTGGTGACCTGATCAGTCGGCACGCCGAAGACCTGTGCGGCCGTGACGGTGTGGATGTCCTCGCCGGTCAGAAACGCCTGCTTCATCGCCTCGTCGTCCGCGATGTGCGCGAGCAGCCGCAGCTCGATCTGGCTGTAGTCCGCGTCGACGAGCACGCAGCCGTCCGCGGGCACGAACATGCGGCGAAATTCGCTGCCGAGCTGCGTGCGCGTGGGGATATTCTGCAAATTCGGCTCGGTCGAGCTCAAACGGCCCGTCGCCGTGACGGTCATCTGGAAGCTCGTGTGGATGCGCCCGTCGGGCGCGATGACCTTCAAAAGACCGTCGCAGTAGGTCGAGCGGAATTTCGCGTACTGGCGGTACTGCAAAACCTCTTCGACGATGGGATTCTCCCACCGCAGTTTTTCGAGCACGTCCGCGTTCGTCGACCAGCCGGTCTTCGTCTTTTTGCCGTGCGGGAGCTGCAAGCGTTCAAAGAGCACCTCACCGAGCTGCTTGGGGGAATTGATGTTGAACGGCCCGCCCGCCTCTTCATAGATGTGCTGCTCGAGCGTCTTGAGCTGCACTTCCATCTCGCTGCCGAAGGCCGCGAGAGCGTTCGCGTCCACGCGCATGCCCGCGTGCTCCATGCGCGCGAGTACGGCGCAGAGGGGCAGTTCAACCTCATAATAGAGCTCGTGCAGCTCGCGCTTCTCAAGTTCGGGGGCAAAGGCCTCATACAGCGCATCGACGGCGCTGGTATAGACGTGGAACGCCGTCTCGGCTTCGGCCGTGTCGCCGAGCATCGAGAAAGCGTCTGGATCTAAGTGCTTCGGCTCGGCAAGCGTCTGGTGGAAGCAGGCGGCGAAGAGCGACGCGATATCGTACTTGCCCGCCGTCGCGTCGAGCAGGTACCCTGCGAGCGCGGTGTCAAAAATGAACCCTTCGATGGGAAGGTCGTTTTCGAGCAGCGTGCGCTGGAGGTCCTTGACGTTGTGGCTGACTTTCTTGATATCATCCGAGAACAGGGCGCGCAGCAGCGCGTTCCAGTCGCCCTCGTAGCGGCTGAAGTAGAACTCGGCAGAGACGGCGGTCGATTCGCCTGCAACGAAGTCGACGATCACGCCGGAAAGGTCCGGCAGCGCCAGCAGCGTCACGTGCTCCGCCTTGCGGAAGAGCGAGAGATATTCCTTGGCCTTTTCCACCGTGGTCACGGCCTCGGCGGTCACGGTGAGGTCGACCGGCTCCTCGGCGGCGGGGATGTCGGCGGGCGGCTTGAGACCGTATTTGTCGATGAGCTTGGTAAATTCCAGCTTCATAAAGAGCGGATAGAGCGCGTCTGACGGCGCCTTGCGCAGATTGTCCTGCGGAGAAAATTCGAGTGGTGCGTCCGTCACGATGGTCGCGAGGTGGAAGCTCTGGCGTGCGCTCTCCTCGCCCTCGGTGAGCTTTTTGATGACGTTCGGTTTGGCCTCGATATCGGGGAGCAGCCGGTAAATTTCGTCGATGCTCTGGTATTTCTGGATGAGCGCCATCGCCGTCTTTTCGCCAACGCCCGGCACGCCGGGGATATTGTCGCTCGCGTCGCCCATCAGGGCTTTGAGGTCGACAATGTGGATGGGCGCAAAGCCGTAGACCTCACGAAAGCTCTCGGGCGTCATGTCCTTCGTCGTGGTCTGGCCCATGCGCGTGGAAATGAGCTTGACGGTCGTGTGCTCGGTCACGAGCTGCAAAGAATCCTTGTCTCCCGTGGCGACGACACAGTCCCAGCCTGCGCTTTCGCACTTGCGCGAGATCGTGCCGATCAGATCGTCGGCTTCAAAGCCCGCGAGCTCGTAGCGGGGGATGTTCATCGCGTCGAGCACGTCCTTGAGCACCGGCATCTGCATGGCGAGCTCTTCGGGCATGGCGTGGCGCGTAGCCTTGTAGCCTTCGTACTCGAGGTGGCGGAACGTCGGCTCGCGGCGGTCGAAGGCGACGCACAGCGCCTCGGGCTTTTCCTCGTCGAGTAAGCGGCCGAGCATCGTCAGAAAGCCGAAGATCGCGTGGGTGAAAAACCCGTCGCGCGTGGTGAGCGGACGGACACCGTAATAGGCGCGGTTGATGATGGAGTTGCCGTCTAAAACCATTAGCTTCACGGCATGCACCTCCCAAAATGCAAATTTTTACTAAATATAGTATAGCGCAAAGCAAACAAAAACACAACAGAAACCGGCGGAACTCTCGGCGCGGAGTGAGAAAGTGTGGTAAAAATAAACAGAACACTTGCAATTTCTTGTCGGGATGTTTATAATATTGACTGAAAATCTGTTTTGCTTCCTAATTTTTTGTTAGGAAGCGGGCGGAAAAACAAAAAAGAAAGGGAGAAAATCATGGAAAAGCTATTTAAGCTGAAGGCCAACGGTACTACGGTACGCACCGAGATCCTTGCCGGTCTTACCACGTTTATGACCATGGCCTACATCATCGCGCTCAACCCGAACCTGCTGACCAACTTTGCAGTGGGTACGCCGCTGTGGAACGGTGTGTTCCTTGCCACCTGCATCGCCTCGGCGATCGGCACGATTTGCATGGCGTTTTTCGCCAACAAGCCGTTCGTCATGGCGCCCGGCATGGGACTCAACAGCTTCTTCGCGGTGGTCGTCGCCAACATCGCGGTCATCAACGAGTGCGAGTACGAGTCCGCGTTCCAGGCGGCGCTCGTCATCATCCTTGTCGAGGGTATCGTGTTCCTCATCCTCACGCTCTTAAAGGTGCGTGAGAAGATCGTGGAGGCCATTCCTCTCGGCGTGCGCTACGGCATCGCTCCCGCCATCGGCCTGATGCTGATGAACGTGGGCCTTGGCTCCAACGTCGGTATCTACTCTGAAAACGGCGGCCCGTTCTACATGATGCGTGACTTCTTCGGCGCGCTGACGCCCAGCATCATCAAGGGCAACATGGGCGCGGGCTACGATGCGATGGTCCTGACCGTCGTGACCGCATTCCTCGGCGTTTTCGTCATGGTCGTCCTCGCCAAGAAGGGCGTGAAGGCGGCAGTGCTGCTCGGCATGCTGTTCTCGTCCGTCATCTACTGGGCAGGCAGCGCCATCTTCCTGCATGTCAATCCGTTTGCGAGCCTCGCGACTGCGAGCTTTGTCCCGCCTTTCGCCGACATGGTCTCCACCACGCTTTTCAAGTTTGACTTTGCGGGCTTTGTGAACATCGGCTGGTTCACCGCCATCACGCTCGTCATCACCTTCTGCATGATCGATATGTTCGATACCATCGGCACGCTCGTCGGTACGGCCTCCCGCGCCGGCATGGTCGATCAGGACGGCAACATGCCCCAGATGAAGGAAGCCCTGCTGTCCGATGCCATCGGTACGGTCGCGGGCGCCTGCACCGGTACCTCCACCGTCACCACGTTCATCGAGTCCGCCTCCGGCGTGGAAGCGGGCGGCCGCACGGGCCTGACCGCGCTCACCGCGGGCATCCTGTTCCTTGCCTGCATGTTCCTCGCCCCCATCGCCGCCGTCATCCCCGGCGCTGCGACCTCCGCCGCGCTGATCTATGTCGGCGTTCTGATGCTCCAGGGCCTCAAGAATGTGGACTTCAGCGACATGGACCAAATGCTGCCGGTGTCCATCATGCTCATCGGTATGCCGATCTCCGGCTCCATCGGCCACGCCATCGGCCTGGGCCTCATCTCCTACACCTTTGTCAAGGTGCTCTCCGGCAAGGCTAAGGACGTCAGCGTTCTGACCTACGTGATCTCCGCTCTGTTCCTTGTCAAGTTCTTCGCCGTCGTGTAAGTGTGTGAAAAAACCTTAAAAAGAGCGTCCCGAACGGGACGCTCTTTTTTTCTGCGCCGCGGTATGATATCATAACGAAGATACATAGGGTAATAGGAGCGCACGGCGAAAAAACCTTGAAAAATCAAGGATTGCAACTGCCGGTTGACAAATTTGACAGTGCGCTTTCTTTCCCGCAACCGCGAAATAGGCTATGATAACGCCATCCAGAAGGCGCGGGACCGCGCCTTAGAATTTAGGAGGAAGACGATATGATCTTAGCGGATAAAATCATCACGCTGCGCAAAAAGGCGGGCTGGTCGCAGGAGGAGCTGGCAAGTCAGCTCGGGGTGACGCGCCAGTCGGTATCCAAGTGGGAGGGCGTGCAGTCCGTGCCCGACCTTGACAAGGTGGTGCAGATGAGCCGGCTGTTTGGCGTGAGCACCGACTATTTATTGAAGGACGAACTCGAAGAGGAGGAGTTCGTCGAATCCGAGGCGGACGAAACGCCGCTGCGGAGAGTGACGATGGAGCAGGCGGCGCGATACCTTGCGCTGCGCAAGGCCTGCGCGCCGAAGATCGCACTGGCGGTGGCGATGTGCATCGTCTCGCCGGTTGTGATCATTTTTCTCTCCGCCATGGCGGACGCGGGCCTGGGCGGTATTTCGGAGGATCTGGCCGCAGGTCTCGGCGTGAGCGTCATTTTGGTGCTGGTCGCCATTGCGGTGGGGATGTTCCTCTCGTGCGGGGCGAAGACGAAGGAATTCGACTTTCTTGAAAAAGAGCCGTTTGAGACCGAGTACGGCGTGAGCGGCATGGTGCGCGAGCGGCGCAAGGCCTATGAGCCGACCGCCTCGCGCTGTACGATCCTCGGCGTGGTGCTGTGCATCCTTGCTGTCGTGCCGCTGATGCTCGGGGTCGGTCTCGCGTCGTCCGATGTCGCCGCGCTGCTCGTGCGCGTCGCTCCGGCGGATGTTTACGCCGCGGCGGCGGTGGATGCGCTGCTGCTTCTGGTCGCCTGCGGCGTGGGCGTGCTCGTCTGGAGCGGAACGTACACCGGCGCGATGGACCAGCTGCTCGAGGAGGGCGACTACACACGCAAAAAGAAGGCGCGCAGCGGCGTAATGAGCACAGTGTCGCTCATCTACTGGCTGAGCGTGACGGCGATTTTCCTGTTCTACACTTTCGGGCCCAAGGGGAACGGCCAGCCGCAGTATAGCTGGTTTATCTGGGCCGTTGGCGGCGTACTGTATGCGGCGGTGATGGGTATTGTGTCGCTCGTGCTGTATCACAAAGATAAAATATAAAGCATACTTGACAAATTGGAGCAGTAGTGCTATCCTGCGAGTAAAGCAAACTTGACATTTGCAAAATGGCTCTTGACAGTTGAAAATCACATGATATTATTTTGATATCACAAAGATATTCGAAACGGCTGCAAGAAGAAAAGAGGGAGAACCTTATGCTCTATATTGAACACCTGACCAAGACCTTCGGCGAAAAGAAAGCCGTGGATGATCTGTCGCTCCACATCGCGCCAGGGGAGATCTACGGCTTCATCGGCCACAACGGCGCGGGCAAGACCACGACGCTCAAGTCGGTCGTCGGCATCCAGCAGTTCGATTCCGGCAGGATCACGATCGGCGGGCACTCCATTCAGGACGATCCCATCGCCTGCAAGAAGATGCTCGCCTACATCCCGGATAATCCCGACCTCTATGAGTTTATGACGGGCATCCAGTACCTCAATTTTATCGCCGACATCTTCGGTGTGGAGGAAAGCGCGCGGCAGGAGCGCATCCGCAAGTACGCGGACCTCTTCGAGCTGACGGGCGACCTGGCCCAGCCCGTCGCGGCCTATTCCCACGGCATGAAGCAGAAGCTTGCCATCATTTCGGCGTGGCTGCACGAGCCGAAGCTCATTTTGATGGATGAGCCGTTCGTCGGCCTCGACCCGAAGGCTTCACATATCTTAAAGGGCATGATGCGCGAGGTGTGCGACGCGGGCGGCGCGATCTTCTTCTCGACTCACGTGCTCGAGGTGGCCGAAAAACTCTGCGACAAGGTCGCCATCATCAAGGGCGGCAAGCTCATCCGCTCCGGCACGATGGAGGAGGTCAAGGGCGACGACTCACTCGAGGAGGTCTTCCTTGAGCTGGAGGGCGAATCATGCTGAAAACGCTCGTCAAGAAGCAGCTGATGGAAATTTTCCGCAGCTACTTTTATAATGCCAAAACCAATAAAAAACGTTCGACGGCGGGGATTATCGCTTATATCCTGCTCTTTGCCGCGTTGATGATCGGCCTCGGCGGGATGTTCACGGGGCTTTCCGTTTCGCTCTGTGTGCCGCTTACGCAGGCGGGGATGGGCTGGCTCTATTTTGCACTCATGTCGCTGCTCGCCATCTTTCTCGGCGCGTTCGGCAGCGTGTTCAACACGTATTCGGGCCTGTACTTCGCTAAGGACAACGACCTGCTGCTGTCTCTACCCATCCTGGTGCGGACGCTGATGGCCTCGCGGCTGCTGACGGTCTATCTCATGGGCCTCATGTACTCCGCGGTCGTCGTCTACTGGGTCACGGTCTCGACGGCGCCGATGGCGCTCCTCGGCGGCGTGCTGCTGACGGCGCTCATCTCAATCTTCGTGCTCACGCTCTCGTGCGCGCTGGGCTGGGTCGTGGCGAAGGTGAGCCGTAAGCTCAAGCACAAGAGCTTCATCACGGTCATCGTCTCGCTCGCGGGGCTTGCCATCTACTATTTCTTCGTCTTCAAGGCGCAGACGGCCATCGAGCAGCTCGTCGCCAACGCCGCGGTCTACGGTGAGAAGATCAAGGGTGCGGCGCACCCGCTCTACGTCTTTGGCCTGACCGGTACGGGCGATGTGACAGCGATGCTGCTGAGCGCGGCGGTCATCCTCGCGCTGTTTGCGCTGACGTGGACGCTGCTCTCGCGCAGCTTTTTGCAGATCACGACTGCGTCGGGCGCATCGGGCAAGGCTGTGTACCGCGAAAAGGCCGTCAAGCGCCGGAGCATCGATGGGGCGCTTTTCGGCAAGGAACTCGCGCGCTTCACCGCGAGCCCGAACTACATGCTCAACAGCGGCCTCGGTATCCTGCTGCTGCCGATCTCGGGCATCCTGCTTTTGTGGAAGGGCGGAACGGTCGTGTCGCTGCTGAACGAGGCCTTCACCTCGCAGAGCGGCTGCGCGGAGGTGCTGCTCTGCACCGGCGTGTGCGCCATTGCGTCGATGAACGACATGGCGACGCCGTCGGTCTCGCTCGAGGGAAAGTCCCTCTGGCTCGCGCAATCGCTGCCCGTCAAGCCCTGGCAGGTGCTTCGCGCAAAGCTCAAGGTACAGCTTGCGCTCACGGCCCTTCCAGCGCTCGTGCCGCTTGCCTGCATGGCGTTTATCCTGCCTGTGACGGCGGCGCTGCCGCTCGTTTTTGCCGAGGCACTCGCGTACATCTCGTTTTCCGCGTGCCTGGGGCTGACGCTCGGCGTCGCGCGGGCAAACCTGACGTGGACGAGCGAGCTCATGCCCATCAAGCAAAGTCTGGCCGTGACGATCGCGCTGTTCGGCGGCTGGCTCTACGCCATCGTGTTCGCGGGGCTCTACCTCTGGCAGGGGTGGAAGCTCGGCGCGGCTGCGTATCTCGCCATCGTGGCGGCGGTGACGCTCGCAGTGACAGCGCTGCTTCTTCGCTGGCTCAAAACGAAGGGCGCACAGCGCTTTGCGATGCTGTAAAGGAAAATAAAATGAGAGAGTGCGGCGGTCGAAGGACCGCCGCACTTCTTTTATATAGACAGGGGTAAAAATTTACACAGTTCATTCTTGCGGAAAGCGGCGGACCATGCTGTTATGTGACTACACTCACAAGTAAACTTTAAGGAGCGTGATCGATATGCTGCTGCGCGGCAAGCAGGCGAGCGGACTTTTGACGCAGCAGAAGATGCTGCGCGCCGCCGTAAAGCTGTTTTTGAAAAAGAGATATGAGGGCACGACGACCGCGGAGATCGCCCGCGCCGCGGGCATGCCGCCAAGCTCGTTTTTCCGGGCCTTTCCCAGTAAGGAGGCGCTGCTGCTCGAGCTTGACAAGCGGATGTTCAGCGGGCAGTTCACGCTGGCCGAGCAGCACAGCGCGGCACGTGCTCTACGCGGTGGGGACGGCTATCCAGCTCCACATCGCCGAGCTGACCGAGCCACTGCGCAAGCTGTACGTGACGGCCTACACGCTGTCGTCAACCTCGGCATACCTGTATCGCAGCACGGCGAAGCGGCTGGAGGGCATCTTCGGGGACTATCTTCCGGACGCGGAGGCCAAGGACTTTTACGAGATGGAGATCGCCTCGACGGGCATGATGCGCTCGTTCGTGGCCGTGCCGTGCGACGTGTACTTTACCGTGGAGCGCAAGATCGCGCGCTTTTTGGAGTGCGCGCTTAAGCTCTACAATGTGCTGCCAGAGCGGCGGCGGGGGTCAGCGCGGCCGTTTTGCAGCTCGACCTGCACGCCATGGCGGCGGGCATCATCCGAACGACCGTCCAGCAGGCGGAAAAGGGCTTCGAGGCCGTGACAGAACGGTAAATTTCGGCAAGGGGATATCCCCTTGGTGCATCCGATGGATGCACCAATCGCTTTGATGGAGGAATGATATGAAAAAACGTATTTTCAGCTTTTTGACGGCCCTGTGCCTGTGCCTGACGCTGTTGCCGACGGCGGCGCGGGCGGAGAACAATTGGGAGAGTTGGACGATATTTGATGGCACCAATTTGAACCTGTCGGACGGTAGTTACTATTTAGGTGGCAATGTTACTATGAGCGGCGAAATTACAATCAGCGGAGCCGTCACATTTGATTTGAATGGGTATACCTTGACCTGTAATGCTACAGACGAGGATATGTTTTGTGTGTACGATGGTAAAACACTAACGATAAAGGACAGCGGCACTGACGGCACCATTGATGGCCAAAATAAGAACTGCGGTTTTTCTGTGTCTAGCGGCACACTGATCTTGGAGAGCAGTATCATTGCGAATTGCAGAGATGACGATGGTGATGGCGGTGCTGTGGATATTGGAAAGGACTGCGTATTCACGATGAGAGGTGGTACGATCAGCAATTGCAATGGACAACACGAAGGCGGTGCTATATAGGAAAAGAGGACGGCTAAAGCCGTCCTCTTTTTTCAGCTCTCCATGTGCTTGCCGAGAAAGCCTGCGATGGCCTGCGCGAGCTTGTACTCCGTCTCGCCTGCGGCCGACTCACCCTCGGTGCCGATGAAGACCACGAGCCCGAGTGCGTCGCCCTCGGAGATGATGGGCGCGGCGATGGTCGCGCAGTAGCGGTCGAGCGACTCGGTGACGAACACGCTGCGCTCGCTCGGCACGGCGCGGTAGATACCGCGGTCCTCCATGATCTGCTCGAGCTGCGGGCTGATGCGCTTGCCGATGAGGTCGCGGCGCGCGCTGCCTGCCGCGGCGATGACGCTGTCGCGGTCGGTCACGGCCACGCTCGTGCCGGTCGACTTGCTCAGCGTGTCGCACAGCTGCGCGGCAAACTCATCTACGCCGCCCATGAGCGAATACTTCTTAAAAATGACCTCCCCGTCCTTGCTCGTGTAG
>OLNW01003624.1_pt1 | contig 11762 bp, 19 predicted proteins | sample 1672121 | NCBI WGS metagenome assembly OLNW01 (sample SAMEA3136648, study PRJEB25190) | human gut metagenome
TAGTCTGACGCCTAAAGCGTCTGGAAGCATGTGACTTTAGTCATGTGAGGGTCACGATGATTTAAAGACTCGAAGAAAGAGGTGATGTATATGTGTATGTATTGCAAAAACAGTACAACCGTAAATAGTACCACAACACACGTCGTAAATTATAAGAATTGTATTATTGTGATTAAAAATGTTCCTTGTCTTGAATGTGAACAGTGTGGAGAAAAATATTATACGGATGAAGTGGCTGAACAACTTGAAAAAATCATCAATACGGCTAAAAAGTTAATGCAGGAAATAGCAGTTATTGATTATCCTCAGGTAGCTTAAAAATATTATATATAGAATTAAGAGAGGGGGAGTTTTCCTCTCTCTTTTTTTAGTTTTCCATTTTAGGAGAATCTGTGGTAAAATTAGCACAAACTAACAAACGGAGGCCTAACAGATGAACCTAAACAAAAATTCCATAAAAAAACTCGTGCTGATTTTCCTGATCTGCGCGGCGGATATTCTGTGGAGCGCTGGTTTTATTTACTTATGGAAAACAAAGGGAGTAGTTCTCTCTGTGAAGGAGGCTTCGGTGAATATTCCGGGGATCTTTGTGCAGAACCTGATCGTGGAGGCAGTTCCCATCCTACTGTTTTTTCTGTTCCTTTTTCGGCTGGGGAAAAATTTCCAGACGGAAATGTATCTGAAAATTACCGGGAAAATGCAGAAATGCACAGTTGGGATTCTTGGCGGCATTTTGCTGGCGCTGGCTCTCTGGTGTCTGGTCACGAAAGCGGATAAAGTCACAATCTTCTGTATTACACGGTGTTTATTGCCTTTGCGGAAGAGTTTGTTGTGCGAGGCATTTGCGTATATCTGGTCAGGGGCGAGGAGCCATATATCCGCTATCTGGCACCGAATCTTCTGTTCGCGGTCATGCATCTTTTTTCCTATGCGAACTGGGGAGCGATCACAGTGCCTTATGTGATATCTTTCGTGTCGTCGGAGCTGCTGGGCCTTCTCACCATGGGCTGCATTTTTCAGTTCCTGAAAGAAAAATCCGGAACGCTCTGGACAGCGGTGCTGGTTCATGCAATCCTAGATTATTCGGTTGTCTTAAGCTACCAGTAAGAATGATTGACAGAGTGTCTCCAAAAGGAATAGAATAACTTTTGAACCCGGCATTTTTTGTGGAAAAGGAGGAGTTTTCCAATGAAAATTAAAAAAATACCCTATGATTTTTCAATTTGCAAGGTGACAGATTATTCAAAGGTAAATACAGCGGCAGAATATTGTTTTACCGGAAAAACGGACGAAGAAAATTCTCTGGTATGCCTCACGGAGGACGTACCGGCCAATACGCTGGAGCGGGACGACGGCTGGATGGCCTTCCGCATCCAAGGAGTTCTTGATTTTTCACTGGTGGGCATCCTCTCCGAGATCACGGGGATCCTGGCGGAGGACAAGATCGGAATTTTTGCCATTTCCACCTTCAACACCGACTACATACTGACCAAAAAGGAAGATTATCAGAAAGCGCTGGATCTTCTCGACGCGGAAGGGTATAAGATTCTGGAATAAAGGAGGAATATAACATGGATCTTTCAAACTTTGTGGAAAAAGCCAAAGAACTGAACGTGCTCGGTGTCAAAGTGAGCCAGAACGGGGAACTCATCGGGGAGTGGTACAGCGAGCCTGAGTGCCGGAGAAACGTTTACTCGGCGACGAAAAGCTTTACTTCCTGTGCCGTGGGTTTCGCAGTCCAGGAAGGACTTCTCTCACTGGATGAAAAACTGACGGAGGCTTTTGCGGAGGATTTGCCCAAAGAGGTAGATGAAAACCTGAAAAAAGCCACGGTCCGGGATCTTCTGACCATGTGTCTCGGCCAGAAAGAAGGAAGCCTGATGGGAGAACAGCGCCCTTTATATGCGGAGGACGACTGGGTAAAATTAAGTCTATCGCTTCCTTTTGTTTACGAGCCGGGCACGCATTTCGTCTACAACAATGTGGGCCCTTATCTTGCAGGCATCCTCGTCCAGCGGCGGTCCGGCTGCGATCTGGTTTCCTATCTCACACCGCGGCTTTTCAAGCATCTTGGCATCAAACGGCCGACCTGGGAGACAGATCCTTTAGGAAACAGTTTCGGTGCAGGCGGCCTTTTCCTGACGCTCTCCGAGCTTCATAAATTCGGCCTCTTTTACCTGAACAAAGGAAAATGGAACGGAAAACAGCTTCTCTCGGAAAAATGGATTGAGGAGAGCACCCGCGCTTCGGATGTAGATTATTACGCCTATCTTTTCTGGCGGGGAGAGTACAATTCCTACCGGGCTGACGGCAAATATTCCCAGCTTTCCATCGTTCTGCCGGACAAAAACGCAGTGATTTCCCTGGTATCCGAGTGCCGGAGAGGGGAAGAACTTCAGCGGGCGGTGTATGACCTGATCTGCAGTAAACTATAAAAAATTGAGGTGGTTGTATGGAGAAAAAATCAGAATATACCTTTACAGAACCACAGCTTGCCCACATTCTGGCCTTACAGCAGCAGGGCGCGAGTCTTTCTGAGATTGCAGAAGAATATCAGGTTTCCGGCCAGGTTATTTGCGAGGAGATAAAACGTGCCCGGCATTTCAATGAGATTCCGGATGTGGCAATGCGTATATATTTCATGAATCGAGAGGAACTCTGTACAGCTATCGACATTGATTTCAGACATGAAAGAGTAAAGATTCGCAATTACACTGATCAGATCCCATTGCGGGCGTTTGGCGTTGTGACAGAGCCAGACTGGAAGGACTTTGAATATTTTCTGGAAGAGCGATGTTTTCCGAAAACACGGGATCACGCGAAAGAGATTCTGAAAGAGCTGGGACTTCCTTTTTATGATCCGCTTCTCATTGTGGAGAAAACGAAAGGCTATATGGCAGGAGATCAGCAATGGCTTCTGATTTTGAAAAAGGAGGCATGAGCAGGAGTGAAAAATGTAAATCTTGATACTTATTCGCCTTTTCACAAGACTGGTCATACCTCAAAAGGAGATCAGCGTAAGTGGAAGGTTAACGGTATCTGGTATAAGGCAGATTATATGGGATATGAAGGCCTGGCAGAGGTGCTGGTGTCTTCACTTCTCGGGAAAAGCAGTTTGTCCTATCCTTTTGTAGCATATCAGCCAGTTCAGATCGAATACAAAGGTCAGATGATACGGGGCTGTGTCAGCAGGGATTTTCTGAAAGAGGGCGAAATTCTGATTCCTCTGGAAAAATTGTACCGAAGATATACAGGTGAGAGCCTGGCAGTAAAACTGGCGGGATTTTCGAAGGTTACGGAACGGATTCAATATCTGACTGAACAGGTCGAGAAGATCACAAAGCTTAAAAATTTTGGCAGTTATCTGACTGCGATGTTGGAAATCGATGCCTTTTTTCTGAATAAAGATCGTCATACGAATAATATTGCGGTGATCTATCAGGAGGAAACGCAGCAGTATGCGTTGAGCCCGCTGTTTGATCAGGGACTTTGCCTGCTGGCTGATGTGAAAATGGATTATCCGCTGGAACTGCCTCTGGAAGCATGTCTGGAGCATATAGAGGCAAAACCATTTTCAGCGGATTTTGATGAGCAGCTGGAAGCGGCAGAAGTGCTATATGGAATCCAGCTTCAATTTCACTTCTCTTTTAAAGAGGTGCAAAGAGAATTGGATCAGATCGCGGAAGGGTATTCTGATGCGGTTCGGGAGCGGGTGGAACAGCTGCTGCGCCAGCAGATCCGAAAATATGCCTACTTAATAAAGGCGTGATATTTCTTCCCACCGGCTCAATTCTATGCTAAAATATGATTATTCAGAGCGCAGCGGAATCGAGACGCGGCTCTGAACAGTTAGCATAAACCACAAATAACATCAACACGGAGGATAAGAAAATGGCAGTTCATTCAATCGATGCAGAGGATGATCAGTTCGCTTACCGTTACGATACGCAGCTGCTCATCGACAGAAGAGACGAGGATCTGGATGAGGATGAGATCGCAGAATATATCACAGAGCATTTCGAGGGAAACAGTCTCATTGCGGCTGGAGATGAGGATCTCATCAAGATCCATTTCCACACCAACGAGCCCTGGAAGATTCTGGAATACTGCAATACTATCGGCGAAATTTACGATATCGTTGTGGAGGATATGATTCGGCAGGCAAACGGCCAGCAGGGCTGAGAAAAAAGAGAAAGGGGCTGCATGAGACTGCGGCTCCTTTTTTTGCACAGGAGGAAAAGAGATGAAACTTACCATACTTGGAACGGGAAACGCGGCAGTGACCGAGTGCTATAATACCTGTTTTGTACTCAGCGAAAAAGACGACTATTTCCTGGTGGACGGCGGAGGCGGAAACGGCATCCTGCATCAGCTGAAGCACGCCGGGATCGACTGGAAACAGGTCCGGACTATTTTTGTCACCCATAAACATCTGGATCACATCATGGGCATCCTCTGGATGATCCGCATGGTCTGTCAGAATATCAGCCGCGGCCAGTACGAAGAGGACGCCGTGATCTATGCCCACGAGGAAGTGATTGGTCTTCTTAAGGGCATGGCAGAGAACTTGCTGCAAAAAAAAGAAGCCGCTTTTCTGGATAAGCGTCTCCATCTCGTCACGGTTGAGGACGGGGAGTCAAAAGAAATTCTCGGGAAAAAAGTAACTTTCTTTGACATTCACTCCACCAAGGCGAAACAGTTCGGCTTTTCCATGGAGCTCGGCGATGGGAAAAAGCTCACCTGCTGCGGGGACGAGCCCTACAACGAAGAAAATGAGAGCTATGTCAAAGACAGCACCTGGCTTCTTCACGAGGCTTTCTGTCTCTATGGTCAGGCGGACATTTTCAAACCCTACGAGAAACATCACTCCACGGTAAAAGACGCCTGCGAGCTGGCGGAACGCCTCGGCGTGAAAAATCTCCTGCTCTACCATACGGAGGACAAAAATATCGCCTGGCGGAAAGAGCTTTATCTGGAAGAGGGCAGGAAATACTACAGCGGAAACCTCTATGTGCCTGATGATCTGGAACAACTGAAGCTTGATGAGGGAGAAAAAATCCAGCTGAGAGATGGAAGAGAGGTTGTTTTAAGAGAGGCGGAGCCGGAGGATGCGGAGTCGATGATTGCCTATCTCAGACAGACGGCAGCGGAGACCCATTTTATGGTGCGCCTGCCGGAAGAGGTGGATTTTACGCTGGAAGAGGAGGAGAGAATCCTTCGGAATATCCGGAAATCAGACAAAGATCTGATGCTGGCGGCCTTTGACGGGGATCGCGTTGTGGGAAATGTGGGCGTTCACATTTTTCATGACCGCACGAAGGTCCGTCACCGTTCAAGTCTTGGCATTGCCATTATTCAGGAATATTGCAGCTCCGGTCTGGGAACGATGCTCGCCGAAGAGTGTGGATTGAATCCTTTCCTGATGGAGCGGGGCATCGATTTTGCCAAAAAGGCCGGCTTTGAGCAGCTGGAACTTGGCGTTTTCGCGGACAATGACCGGGCGTTGCGCCTTTACAAGAAAATGGGATTTGAGGAGATCGGGAGAATTCCCAGAGCCTTCCGCCTTCCCGATGGAAGCTGTATCGATGAGATCACGATGGTGAAAATGTTGTAAATTTACATAGTGCCCTGGCAGCCACCCTTTCGACCGCCAAGAACGGTTTTTCCTTTCAGATCATCCCAGGAAAAATCTGGCATTTTTTCCCGGGCTACGAGAAAGTTTCCGGCCCGCTGGGTGAGCTGGGCGAAATTGATGACGTAATCGGAAGCGCCCTGGGCGTAGGCATAGATGGAAGCCTCGCTTCCCATGAAGCCGATGTCCGCTTCGCCGGAGACCACGGCAGTCATCGTTTTGTCGGCTCCAAATGGGGTTATACAGTTAGTAACATGACAGGTTAAAGAAAAATCACCTCTGAAACCTGGTTATTTTCATCGATACAGATTTCTTTGATGATGGAGTGCCAGAAAGCCCGGCGGTTTTCAAGGGTCAGGGAATCGTACATGGCCCGGAAGTCCTCAGAAAGCACTTTTTCAACCTTTGGATATTGTTTGTTGATTTTGACAGGTTCTGCCTCGGCGACTTCTTCCAGTTCTTTTTCAAGCTTGACGTATTTCTGATTATAATCGTCAAATTCGATTCTGCCGAGCTGGAAGATCTGGTTCAGGCGCTCCATTTCACTTTTGATTTTTTCCGGGGACCGCTGCTTTTTGGCAGCGGTTTTTTTATTTTCAGAGACGGAAGAGCAGCGGATCTGGAAAGCAGCATACTCGGAGGCGAGATTATTCAGAAGATATTTTTCCAGGAGTATCTGGCTGATCTGGTGGGTATATGTACAGGTGTTACTCAAGAGAGCCTTATTGCAGCCATAGTAGTTGTAAGTCTTTTTGGCACCGGTCTTCCGGTTTGAGATCATCTGACTTCCTCTGGAAGCCATCTTGGTTCCACAGCGAGGGCAGCGTAGCAGACCGGAAAAGAGATAGACCCGACCAGAGGGAGCGGTTTTAATGTTGTGGCTGAGAGCTTCCCGGATTTCAAGGAGTTCGTCATAGCTTAGGTAGGCCGGGCAGTAATTGTAATTATCCCGGTACTTCCCGGCGTAGAAGTCGCTGCTCAACATGGTTCGGAGCTGGGAATAGGAAAAAGGAATATGGAACATTTCCTGAATATGAAGCATAGTCTGGCGTTTGGCCCGGTGCGTTTTGATATACCGGAAAAATTCCTCCACGATGGGAGCCTCTTCTTCGGTTTTCACGATCTTCTTATCCTCGATGTGATATCCCAGGGGAAGGTTCTTGTCGCCCCAGACCAGCCGACCGTTTTTAATCATACTGTCAACGGTGAATCGGATACGCTCTGAGGTGGTATCTACTTCATTCTGCCCAATGGACAACATGATGTTAAGGTTCAGTCGGCCTTCCCGGGTGTCGAGGTTCATATTGGGTTCGGCGACGGCGATCCAGCGAACGTCATGGGCGTCGAGAACATCCTGGACCTTATAGAAGTCAGAGACGTTTCGGAACCACCGGTCCATCTTCCAGAACAGGATCACATCGATCTCTTCCCGCTCAACGCTCTGCAGGAGTTCACGGATGGCCTTTCTTTTTTTCAACTCCTTCCGGGCGGTCTGCCCCTCATCGGCGAAGGAAGCGACAATACGCATACCATGAGTAGATGCGTAGGAATCCAGGTATTCTTTCTGGGCCTGGAGAGAATATCCGTGGAGAGCCTGTTCAGCGGTACTGACACGGATGTAGCTTGCGGCGCGAAGAATTTTGGTCATAAAATATCATCCTCCATGTAAAATTGTATAAAAAAGAGTACAAAAATAGCACCTGTACAGGTGCCGGAGGATTGTGGTATAATCTTCTTGTCTAAGGAGAGATTATACCGGCCTCCAGGCCTGCATAGTTTCCATGAAAACCGTTCCTGTTGGCGCAGGGGCGGTTTTTCTTTTATTTCAGCAGCTCTGCAATATTGATGGTAAAACCGGGATAGATTCCAACGGGAATATCATCCGTGAAGGAATACAAATTTGTATTTTCTTCCTTCTCAAAACAGTATACATTTACAATTTCCCTCGCTGGATTGACGATCCAGTATTCCCGGACGCCGGCAGTACGGTATTTGAAAAGCTTTACGCCGTAATCTTTATTTTGAGTTCCGGGAGATACAATCTCAATGATAAAATCCGGTGCCCCGTCAACTCCCTTTTCAGTAATCTTGTTTGGGTCGCAAATGACGGAGATATCCGGTTCCACATAGGTTTTGTCATCGGCATTTAAACGGACGGCCAGCGGGGCCGGAAGGACCTCACAGGGGCCGCCGTTTGACTTGATATAGTTGTGAATATTTGATGATAACTCCATGACAAACTTTTGGTGCTTATAGGTTGGCGGTGACATCATGTAAAGCTGGCCGTCGATCAGCTCCGCACGTTCTCCTTCTGGAAGAGCGTAGATATCTTCGATGGTGTAGGTGCGTTCGTTAGGTAATGGCATGGGATCGACTCCTTTCTAAATATATTTTTAATGTTTCATTTTTTCCAGAATCATGCTATAATCTTTTTGTCTAGGTATGAAAAATAGTTTTGAAAGAAGGTCTCTGTTTGCAGCAGGGGCCTTTTTTATTTAAAGTCCATACTGGGATGTCGAAAATACAACGCCATTTCTAAAATACACATATACTGCTGTGTAGTTTTCTTTACCATACCATTTATAATACTGGTAGCTTGCATAAGCATTATTGCTTGAATTTAGCAGATCTCCTTCAAATCCCATAATATCTCGTACTTGGTTATAATTCATTCCAGTTGTGATTTGATTGTATTTATCCATCGTGGCGTATTCTGGTTCTGGAAGAGGGAGAGTTTTTTCAATAGGTATCTTTGTGCGGATTCTTTTTACTTTTAGAGTATAGTCAAAATCGAAATCATTGCAAAAAATAGTGTAGTTACGATTCTGACATTTAAAAGGTAAAATCAGCTGTTTTGAATTTGGCAATGAAACATATTCATATTGAAAAGTTGGGTTTTCACAAAAATAAATTTTTCTCTCTTTTCCTGCTGGAATCGTAATTTTTTCGATAAATTTGTGGGCAGTTGGATTTCTGAGTGCAAGAGGAGTAATCCAATTGTATTTATTATTTTTGAGACCTAATAATTTTTCAAATGTTAAAGCTGAGCAACTATTATTTTTGATTTTAAAAGATATAGTATCTAAAAAAATATGGTAATCATGTATTTCAACATCAATAATATTTTTGGAAACAAAAACATTACATTTATAGGACTGCTTCCCAACCTTTGCTGTTATCACTGCCTTACCGTATTTCTTTGCTTTCAGAGTTCCATTTGAAGTAACTGACACAACAGAACTTTTTGAACTTTTCCATATAGCTTTTTTGTTTGTTCCTTTTAACTTCAACTGAAAGGTGTCTCCAACAGCCATATTCAATTTCTTTTTAGAAATCGAAGCTGCATAAGATGTTGTAGAAAAAAGGAGAGTACATAAAAATAGCAAAAATACAAGATATGGAATCTTATGTTTAAAAAAAGTTTTTTTCATAACGTTTTCCCCCTTTACATTTTATTCCAGGATATCTTAGATCAACCAGGCAACAATAATACCATGAAGATCTTACTGGAAAATATTATGGTTAAAAAGAATCTTTCCCTCCGTCAGGTATCACTACTGACCGGAATCCCGAAGTCTACAGTGGATGATATTGTAGCCGGGCGAAAAAGTCCACGAATGGACACGATGGAGAAACTGGCCAAAGGCCTAAAGGTACGGATATCAGACCTGTATGATTCTCCATACAAATGATAATGCGGCTGGCCGAGCGGGCCAGCTTTTTGATTGAGTCCCTTCAGCAGAAATAGCGAATATCACCAAAACGGTTCAACCATTCATCAATAATTTTGGCACTGTTGGCTTCGACCAATCTCATTAACCTTTTTAAAACTTTGTCCGGAATTCGAGAATTGTTGTTGCTTAAAATGACTTTTCCGGTACTGGTAATCCAGAATTTGGTTGCCGTGCTGGTTGCCTGTCCTTCTGAAATGTGAACATGGACAGGCTCCAACGGTTCGCCTTCATTAGACCAGAAATAAATGCTGTATGGGCCGATTCTAAGAATTTGCGGCATTCAGAATTCCCCCTTCTTGCGAAAATTCGATAATAAGGTGGGCATTATTTCTGATCAGCTGTTTAAAATAAGCCATTTCGGTATCAGAATATCCTTTAATATCTTCCCACTTGTAGTCAGGAAGCCAGCAAGTAGCATTATGGAAACCACCAAATTTATCAGGCGTTTCAATATAGACTTTTACCCTTCCGTCTGCTTTCATTTCAGAATGAGTAATTTCAGTGTCATCATTGAGCGTCATAAATGGATACATCATAAGGCAATTCCTCCTTCCCTTTTATTTATGCCCATTTATCAGGGTTGAAACAAAGAAGTGTCCGAGATCTCGGACGATTGCGAAAATCGCATAATGCCCTCAATTACCAATCGTTTCCATTATTGCAACTATTTTACAGAACGTGTGAAAGTCCTTGAAAACTATAAGGAAAAGTTATATTATAGGTTCAAAGAAACAAACATACGTTCGAAGATAAAGGAGGGCATACATATGGATTACAAAAGAGTAACTTTACAGATGTTAAAGAGGCTCCGGGGTGAAATTGCCTGGAAGAAACTATATACATTCGTAAAGGTTCTGCTGGAGCAGCAGGGGGATTAAGCGTCCCCCTCTTTTTTGGATATGAAACGCTCCATAAATGTCCGAAATAATTTCTTGTCTTCGTCTGAAAGTTTCCAATAGTCAATAACTGCCTGTTTAGCAACGGGATCTTTGATACCAATCTCCGCAGCGGCTCTGGTGTATTCATCCTCATCAGCATCTTCGTTGAAGGGCTCTCCATTACCATTCATTAACCAATCGTAACTTACATGATATTCTTTGCAAATTAGCTTATATAATGGTTCTTTCTGATCTGGTCGTGCAAGCAGATTGTTTTCTATGTTTACTATTACAGATCTACTAACCCCAAGTCTTGCTCCAAATTCTGTTTGGGAAAGATGAAGCATTTCTTTCCTCAACTCTTTTACTCTTTCATAAACTTCCAATCCTTATCACCTCCTGTTGGCAATATAATACCACGAAAAAGTGTTTTGGTCAACACAAAAAGTTCCGAAAAACGTATTGACAAAACAAAATACGAGTGATAAGATGTAGTCATCAAAACACAAAAGCACAGAAAGGAGAAGCTTATGGCAAACAAAAAAATTAAACCTAAAGTTCTGACAGAAGAGGACCTCAAAGAAGGAAGAAAAATCACAGATATTTTTTCAGAGTTATCCGAAGTAGGAAAATCAATGGCAATTTCCTATCTTTCAGCTCTGAGAGACAAAGAACTTGCAGACCAGAAAGCCGGATAATGAAGGGAGCGAGGAAATGAACGACCTAATCAAAAATAGCATTACTTCAATGGAAGTAGCAGAGATGGTGGGAAAGAAACATTCTGATTTATTAAAAGATATCAGAAGATATGTCAATCAATTAGCCGAAGGGAAAATTCCCTCGGGCGATTTCTTTAAAGAAAGTACATATTTAGATGCAAATCATCAGAAACGAATGTGCTTCCAGGTCACAAAGAAAGGTTGCGAGTTTATTGCCCATAAGCTGACCGGACAGAAAGGAACAGAGTTTACTGCGAGATACATAAACCGTTTCCATGAAATGGAAGATGGAAAACTTCCGTGTCCGCTGAGTCCGATCATTGCCTCCAGTGTAGCAGAACTTGGAAGAGTCACCGACCGGATCATGACAAAACAGGGAACAGCACCTTATAAAATCGCAGAAGCTTTCAAAATGGAATGTATGCAGTTTGGAATTATGTTACCTGATGATTTTGTAAAAGTCCCGGAATATGAGCAGCTGAGCCTGCCGTTGGTAGATCAGAAAGCAGGGTAAAGGAGGGCTGAGAAATGTTTTTCTGCAAAAAGAAAAAGCTGGAGAAATCCCAGAATACTGCGATATATCCCCCAGCTTTTAATGATGATCCACCATCATTACAGATTACAAGTGACTACGAAGATAATAAGATTTTTTCCCGAGAGTTACATCTCTCCTTATCGGCCCACGATTGGTGTGAATTTGTAAAACAAGATTTTTACCTTCAGCTAATTGAATGGGTTCGTCATTTGGAAAATGCTGAAATTCCACATAACATTGAGTTCCCTGGCAACTAGAAAGATT
>OLNW01003625.1_pt1 | contig 11751 bp, 5 predicted proteins | sample 1672121 | NCBI WGS metagenome assembly OLNW01 (sample SAMEA3136648, study PRJEB25190) | human gut metagenome
GGCTCAATACATCCTGGCTGGTTTTGGAATCCAGATTGCCGGTGGGTTCATCTGCTAATGTCAAGTAAGGACTAAAAAAATCCTCCGGATTTTTTCCAGAGGATTTTACCTATTCATTCAAATTTCTTTTTCAATTCATTTATATACCTAGATGGATAATATCTTTTGCTACATATCGAATCATATCTATAATCATACTCGTCATAATAATTAGAATGCATAAGGATACAAACCCTTTTCGCTCGGCTTATGCACACAAAGCAAATCCTATTTTCTTCAAATAATGCTTTAGGATTTTTGTCCACATACCAACCAGGAAAATGCTTTTCTTCCATTCCCATCATAACCACCACTTCAAATTCAAGGCCTTTAGAACTATGTCGAGTCGTAATCGTTATCTGATTGATTGGTTTCCCAATTTGAGAAAATTGCTTTGTAGTATAATCTTTATATTTTTCATCAGAAACTTCTGCATACAGTTTCTTTAAATTATCTAATTCATCTGGCAAAACTTCTGAATTTCTTAACAAAGGCCCAACTTTCAAATTAGAAAACATGTAATATAACCATTCTTTAAGATTATCTTTTTCATCTACACTTTTGGACAATATATTTAGAAATCTCTTTTTCATGCTAAGGCAATCTGCTTCACTTAAATATTTTTCTGCCCGATGCATTACAATAATATTCTCCCAATAAGCATATAATTCATCAAATGATATTTCTCCTTTATCATTAATCCATACTGAGCATGCTTCTAACCATTTTACAAAATCTGTTCGTTCAAAATTATGCCTTGAAATATAATATGGTATGTTTCTTTCCATACACATTAGTGCAAGCGAATTGCAATCATCATTTTTTCCCAATAATACCGCTATTTCTTCCAAAGGTATTTTCTGTTGCTGACATGCAGGTATTACTTTCTCAATAAAAAACTGAAATTGTTCTTCCAAACCATTTTGGCATGTTATAAAACGATATACTGCTTTTTCCCCCTCTCTTGTCATTGCATGATAATTTCTCGGAATATTTAATACAGTTTCTGATCCATCAATAATGTCTTGATTGCTTCTATAGTTATTTACTAATTTTACTGATATCGTATCTTCCCTATTATATAATTCCATCAAATAATCTGGAATAGCACCTGAAAATCCATAAATTGACTGATCTGGATCGCCAACAGCAAAAATTTTTATTTCTGTTTGAGTAAATAGCGACATTACCATTTCATGGAGAGGACGACCTAAATCTTGATACTCGTCAATTACAAGCCACGGATACTTCGCGCTAATGCATTTACGCACATATCCATGCTCTTGCAACATTTTTGTTGAATATAGAATAATACTCTCATAGTCAATATATCCTGATTCTAAGACTCTTCGCTCATACTCTTTAGCTATTCTATATGCTGTTTCATTCGATTCTACATGTATTCCACTCATACCGGTAATATGTAAAGAGCGCTCTTTATCCACTTCTGTTTTATTAAACTTTCTTATTCCTAAATCTTTTAAGACACTTTCGTATATCTTTTTATCTAATTTACTTGGTAAAACTTTTATTGGTAATTTAATACCATAATCATATAAATTTGCGAAATTGCTAAGGATTTCTGATATACAAAATGAATGAACCGTACCAAGGAATACATTTCTTCTTTTTTCATATCCAAGTTGCTTTAACCTATCTTCAAATTCTCGTGCTGCCTCTCTACTGAATGTAAGACACGCTAATCCATGTGGCTCCTTTATTTGACTATTAAGCAATTTCATTATTTTTAAAGTCAATATTGTTGTCTTTCCACTTCCCGGTCCTGCAATTACTACTGTACTATCCGGAGAATCATAGGCTTTTTTCTGTAAAGGATCAGCCAAAACCTGTCCTAATTTTTCAGTATAATAACTCATTTTTTTGACACTTTCGTATAAATATGCTCTATTGCCATGCGAACATAATCGGGTATATGTTCTTCCATACATACCGAAACAAGTCTCTGAGAGAATCTTCCCTTGCCGATGCCATTACCCTCAATTTTGGAAAGACATTTCCAATAATCGCCGTTAGCCATTTCTTTCTTGAAATTTGATTTTTGAGTAGAGCCTCCTGTTGTTAATTCATTAAATAAATCTACCAACACTTTATGAGCTTTTGCAGCCCGTTCTGTATTGGCTGCATTTTCCATCATATCTACCTCAAAAGTATAAGTTCCAACAAAGATACCCAAGGAACGATATAAGTCATCAGCTTTATTTACATCTTTAGGAATTTCATTATCGCCATTCAGCTTTAGTTCATCCACCATTCTTTCCACAATTTCCATCCCTAAATATCCAAATGTTGCTTTATTGCCTTCGTCATACATAGTATGATAAATGCGTTCATCACCTTTTCCGTTATAGTAAAAATCTCCATCCGTTATTACTGCATATGGTATATCCAAGCTCCGCAACATCTTAACATACGGCGTAAAATTCGTACAATTTATATTACATATCACTATACCATTCTTATCTAAAGATTTTCCTAGCAAATCAGCAAACTTTGGGATCAAATATTCTTCAGCAATTCCTTCAACTAGAAGCACACCTTTCCCTAAATATATTTCTCCACGTTTTACATCCAAATATCTTTCAACATCTAAAAACTCACCTTTTTTCATAGGCATATCGGCAGTTGCATGTATCGCTGTACTCCCCGCAGCATCCATATGTAAATGAACAATTGAAGCAATCGGAGCAATAGATGTTATATGCGTTGAATGAGTCGTAAGTAAAACTGAATTATTACTGTTTTGAATCACATCTTTATAAATCAATCTTTGATTAACTGGATGTAAATGGGCCTCTGGTTCTTCAATCGCTAATATTGTAACTCCTTTAGATACGGGCATGTATTTATCCATAAAATGATATAATTCAGTTTGCATATCATTTGACAAATCTCTTTTTAAAAAATAATTTCCCTTCTGAGTCTGTTCATATGCCAGCTTTAAAATTTTACTATCTTCTAGTGACAATAACTCCTCATATTTTTCAGCCTTTAGTAAAGTCGGAACCGTCTTATCTTGTAGCATTTGCAAAACTATTGAAATATATAAAATATTATTTATTCCGAGACTTATATCCGATGTATTTCTCTGAGCCATAAGTAATTTTAAAGAAGAAAGAACTCTACTGGGATTTATTTCCATTGCCTGTAGTGATACATTAAACTCATCATTCCCTAAAATAGTCCCAAATCTATGATTTATATTACTGGTTAAATCAATCAATTCATCTAAGTTTAATATTTCCTTACTTCCTTCTTTATAAGCATTTGCGATATATTCTAACTTTGATTTATCAATCGAGTAATCTTTTAACATCTTCTGTATAGGGGATGTTCGCGAATTTCTAATTTCGCCCTCTACATCTCTCAGAGCTTTTATCACTTTCAAATTTAAGTATTTTCGCTCATAAGAACCAAATTTTCTGGTTTCATCATTCGCCTTATATATATTATATTGATATTCAACATTTCCATTTTCATCAGTATAAGGATAAAAACGGTAGGTAAACAATAGTAATTCTTTTCCATCAATCGAACGAACTGTAGCATCCTGAAAAACTGTAAGAATTGTCTTGTTTTCTGCATAGTTATCAATATATATCTGAATAAGAATTTCTTCCTTATTTTCCATTGGATTTTTAATTTGTTCATTAAAATCTGTTTCTTGAAGCATTCTGTCTTCGTCCGATAATGTCGGATCTAATATCAGCTGTAAAGCCCGAAGGAAATTAGTCTTTCCAATATTATTCTCCCCAATTATAACCTGTTTATGTCCGAGCTTTACATCAACGTCCATGAAATTTCTAAAATTCTTTATAACTACTCTCGATATGTATAAACTTTGCATTTGTCTCCCCCACATAATTCCTTTTCTCCACCAATTTTACCATATTTTCCACAATCCTTCTACCATCCCCACCAATTTTTTATAGTTCTAAAAATGACCTGTCCTCACGGGCAAGCCACTCATCAAACATATTTCTAAACTTCCACTTAATCTCATACCGGTCATCCTGATATATTCTCACTTCCTTTATCATTGCTTCAACCATTTCCTTCGTCAGCGCCGGTTCTCTTGCAAACAAAGAAATATTTTCAAGTTCTTTCAGCTACTCACCTCTGCCTGCATTGCCATCTCTTTGCTCAACTCAGCGATCTTCTTCTCTGCCGCTTCAATCTCTGCATCACAGGCTTGCTTTACAGCCAGATACTGATTCCGGTCAGCCTCCTCCATGATATACCGTTCATAACAGTCCTGCTTTTCTGTTTTCTTTTGTAAAACCCTCTGCCGGAGCTGGCCGATTTCCCGTTCCAGCTTCGTAGCAGCCCCCTTTTGACCACTGTGATCACGCTTTACGATAGAATATTTTTTCTCCGCCAGTTCCCGATCTGTTTTATGGCTTTAAGCACAGCGGTATTGATCTTGTCAACTTCATACCCCCGGCGGTCACAGGTGTTTTCATCTGCTCATGTCAAGATAGGATCTAAAAAATCCCCCGGATTTTTTCCAGAGGATTTTAAATATTGTTACTCTTTTTAAATGAATCATATGCAAAAGAATATCTCCTTAATATTTGCGTGGGTTCATATTCACCAGATTTTCTTCGCCTACCATTGCACTTCCTATATAGGATACCATAAAAAAATTAAGAAAGGCATAGAAACATGCAGTTAAATAGGACTGTTTTTTTTGTTATGCGAAAAAATGGCTGAAAGCAGAAATTATTGCTCTCAGCCATTTGAAATCTTACACAGTAGTCTATTGCAATGTCCTTAACTTATTGACATTGATTAACCGGCAGCCCCTTTCTTATATATCCCTATGCGTCAAATACGTTCCTCCCGATAAATTTTAATTCAAAATACTCATTATCTCCTCCGCCAGCACATCCGATGACGACTCTCCCCACATCCTTCCAATAAGATTCGCAAACAATGGATTCTCTTCTATCCAAAACTTTTTGGCATCCTCATCTACCAAAAGTGGAAAAAGCTTTTTCTGTTTCATTGCCTCCAAAAAAGCTGCCTGCGCTTCAGCGTTTGTCCATTGTCTAGTGACAAACTCTTTATCAATAATCAGCAAATAGGATCTGGATTCCTTCATCGCTTTATTTAGTGACAGTACAAGTGGCGCTCCCATAGCCAACTCCTTGTCAATGAACACAGAAAGTCCTCTCTTTTCTAGTGCCGCTTTCATTGTTTCCGCAATCTTCTGTCCCTGAACATACGAAATAAACACATCATGCATATGATTTTTCCTCCTTATCATAATCTGAAAGCGCTTCATAAGCCATCTGCGCCGCTTGTCTATAATCTGTATCTGCTAAAGTTACATCCTGCACATTATTAAAAGCAGGGTAAGCTTCTAAGAACTCATCTCTGGACTGTTTGTCCATGTACAAAACAAAAATTTTCTTTTTGTTCAAAAATGCTGTCAATTGCTGCACCACTATTGGAATAAATCTTTGATTCTTAAAATTACTATCCACAAACACAAGAATGCTTGAGCCGTCATCCTTTAATATAACGTTTCCGAATCCAGATATGGTATCTGACCATACCGGATAATTGGGCCGAAATCTCTTTGCCACAAATTTATCATTCAAACATTTAAGAAACTCATTTACAATCCGGCTGCAGTGCACCTTATCCTGTATGACGTGCATTATAACTGCATCTCCCCCTCCCTTTCTTTCCTGCCCTTCACTTTGAACAATTGCGGGAATCTCCGAAATAAAGTTTCCTATGTAAGCATTTAATTCAAAATCACTGTCGGGAATAAAGTAATACCCATAATACAGCGCACGGTAAAACGGCAACAGTGAACTACTTTTTTTCAAACTGAGTAAATAAAGCTTTGCAAATGAGGTTGTTGAAGCAAAAACATACCTCTGCTCTTTGTCGCTTTCCAGTTCTTCTCTTTGAAAACCTCCTTTCGCCAGAAATAAATAAGACATAGCATCATCCGACCGCAGTGAATACATTTTCACAAGCGAAATGAAAATATCTCTGTTCACAACTCCTTCCGTATTTATGTAAATAATTTTCATCTTCCTACCATGATGAGAAAGCAGAATAAATTCACAGTTCCCCTGCCTTTTCATCTCTGCATTTATATCACAATCTGGAATCTGAAAGAGCTGTAAAAGCTGTCGAAGCTCTACCGTATTTTTCTCATATATATCTTTTACGACCGAACTTGCATCTGCATCAATCATATCCTCACGTCTTAATTTTTCAGCCTCAATGACAATATTTGCACCAAATGCCTGGCTCTGATAGTGTTCATTCAGCTCTTTCGCAAGATCTCTGAACTGCTGCAAACGCAACGCCTTTTGCACTCTTTCATACCGTGGATCCCGCACATACTGCTCCGGAGACAAATTTCTTGCGATAGCCTCATTCCTAAGATCAAGCAGCTGGCTTCTAGTCACATACTGCACATGGCGGCTCGCTAATATTACCAAATCTTGTTCCACCCCGTACTTTATTCGCCCTGCCAAACGAATCAGCATAACCCGATATGCTGCCAGCTCCTCCATCTCTCCATAGGCAAGAAGCACACGCACCATCGCCTCCCAGATATATGCAAATACATCACTTAACCGATCTAAATCCCCTAAATTAATGTAAGAGAGCCCTGTCTCTTCTCTAATCTCACGCACAGATTTCCCTTTCATCCACTCGCGCATACAGATAGCTCGCTTTATCGCGAAACTTTTACTCGGATTTGGCATCGGTTTTTTCTGCACAAAGGTGGCATCTAAAATTTTTTGCAAAGGGAAATTTTTAAGCAGTCCATCCTGCCTTTTTCTGACATACTCTAATGCTTTTCTTGTAAACACAATTTCGTCACGATTATGCACAAAAACATTCATCATCTCCGAGGCCCCGGAAAGATAAAATAGAATATCCAGATAATGACGTTCCATAAAATGGAGCGCCTCTTTTCTTCCAATAGTCTTTCCCTCAAATTCCTCCTGAAAGGCCTTTGACAACTCCTCACAGGTGGACCCTATGATTTCAACCGTATCCAGACTCAACGCATAGGAAACCAGATCGCCTCCTGTACGGCTTCTCTCATAAGTTCCATTTTTTCCAAACTGTTCTTCAATCAGTCCATATCTTTCCAGCTCTTCAGTAAAAATATGGCCTGGCAGCTTTTCTTTATCCTTTTCTCCGAAATAAGCCAAGGTCTTCTGAATGCGCGAATTGAACTCATCAACCGTAAACGCGTCACTGCCTCCTATAAGATTAAACAAAAACGGAATCTGTTCTTTTTGTGACATGGTACGAAGCGCAGAGGAAATCTTCACTTCAGACGCCTCCACATAACGGGTCCAATAATCATCTGCTTTTGCTTCGGATGGCGCCAATAAATAGCTTCTGCCAGCCGGATCTGCGCTGTTTCCCAAACGGCCAGCCCTGCCGACATAATTTTTATATTCATAAGAACGCATTTCATTTTTGTTTCGATTCATACGAGGCAAAGTTATCCCTGCCAGGATAACGACATCTGCCGGCATGTTTACACCAATTGCCAGAGTTTCTGTGGCAACAACAATGTTAATCATCCCCTGAGGTTTACGAAACTCTTCCTCCACAAACTCTCTCAAAGCCCACGAAAAACCTCCATGATGAAAGGCTACGCCGTAAGGCAAAGTTTTCTCTATCATCTCCTCTGCATATTCGTCCTCTGACAAAACAAAGCTCTGGATTCGTTCATCCTCCAGATCACATTGAAAATTTTCTCTGGGTGAAAGAGCATTGCATATCTCCATTGCTATTGCTTTCGTATTCTCCCTGTTATTTATAAAGACGATGATTTTAGGCGGCGCATCCTCTCTGCCCTTTCTTACATATCGAATGAGCCCCGGGATCATCTTTTCTTCAATGTGCTTCTCTTTTACATAGACCTCAATGTTATGTCCATCGAGATCTATTTTTCGTTCTTTTTCCCTATCAATAGGCTCACTGGCTGTCCCATCCGCCTGCTCCTCCCGCATGCGGTAGTAGAAACAGTCTCCCGCCGCTCCCGGCCAAACGACATATTCTCTCAGCATTTTAGGACGATTGTAATTAATAATCTGTTCTGCTCCCAACCAGGTTCTTATTTGGCTAATATCACACTGCGTAGTCGTCAGTCCCAGTATCTTGCATGCCGGATTAATATCGGATACTTTTGTTAATGCAATTTCCAGCTTTGGCCCTCTGCTGACATCGTTCATCATCTGCAATTCATCCACCACGATCAAGCCACAATCTCTGATAAATTGATTGTCTTGTGCCAGCAAGGCAAAAAACTTCTCATATACAATAATCGCCACTTCAAAATTGGACTCCGTAATGTCCTCATCATGATCTTGATAATCTGAGGAGGAGGTATATACCCGCCACTCCAATGTTTTAAAAAAGAGTTCCTTAAATTCCTCCCTTTTTTCGTTCACCATGGCCCGCAAGGGGACTAAATAAATCGTTTTTCTTCTCGCGGTTCCTGATATATCCATTTCTTTTCCGCAAAAATAGGCCGTAGCAATCTGAGCCAAAAGAGTCTTTCCCGATGAAGTCTGGCCTTTTATAAGTAAATTTTTAGAATCATCCCAAAAAAATGGATTTGAAAAAACTTCCTTTTGCAATTCTGTCAGAAATTCTGCCCCGGCTCCCTGAATTCTATGCTTTTCTTTCAGACATTCAATTACTTTTTCATTAATGCCATAGTTTGTTTTCAAATCTGATAATTTCTTTATCGTCAAACCGTTTTTTTCCTTCGCTTCACCCATTCCCTTCCTCCTTCAGCCATCGCCTTATTGCTACCCGCAACGCTTTAATCTGCGTCAAAGATGAACTATCGTTTATACTATTGAGTTTCACTTCTTTTCTGATAATTTCGGCGCTCTTTTCTGATCCCATCTTCGCAATCAGTTCACAGATCTCCGGTCTGACAGACGGTTCCATCCGAAAGTTCAGTGCTTCCACGCAGCAATACGGCATACCAAATCTTACCATCATTTTTACTTCAAAGGCCTGTTTGGCAAACGCATCCCCCTCCACATACGAATTGAGGCATTTAATTAAACAATCAAAAATATGTGCTACATTTCTGGCTAAATTATTAATTGCTCCAAATCTGGCATGCAGTCTATATTCTTTGTTAATTTCCTCAATCGAACATCCCTCCGTCCACAAATAGAGAATAGCCGCATTCTGGAATTGATGCAGACTATTTGAGAGCTCCTCGCTGATATACGCATATCCATTTTGATTACAGTCCAAAACATCAATCTTGTTTCTTACCAATTCCGCAAAATTCCATAATGTCTTTTTATGCCTTACATTTTTCTCATGCTTCTCCTGCATTTCTCCCAGGAAACCCGAAATATTTTCACTAAACTCTGCTAAATATTCCGATTTTCTATTAATATAACATAGATTTGCATTACGGACAAATTCACAGATCCGAAACAGCAAAAAAAACTGAGAAAAGCCATTGTGGAAGATGTCATCCATAATCTGCCCCAGTCCACACAGCACCTCATGCGGAATATGCGCTCCATGAACCGCCTCACCGATACGTGTAAGTATATATTCTCCCTCCTTATCCTCGTTATCCTCTATGAGCTGTAATCGTTTCATTTCGTTAATCAGCATCGGAACAATTTTTTCTTCCTGAGCCAAATATCTTTTCCCAGAAAGAGCTTTGATCGCATCTATCAGATCCCCACGTACAAATCCACACTTCGAATTAATTGGTATCTGGTCAAAAACGGCAGCTGTTGTAGCTACCGGTCTGCACCACAGCTTCATCGCAAATAGCTGTCGGCAGGACCGAAATCTTCTGCCGCTATCAGAATAATAGCTCATGCGTACCCTTTTTGTTCCAAAATAATCTTTTGAAAACAAATATGCGTACCCACAACGCTCATTCTGATTTTCTCCATATCCAAGACGGCCCGCTCTTCCGACAAAGTTCTGATATTCCACTGAGTTCAAATACCGCATATACAAATCGCTGCCATATTTAAAATTAGGAAAATCTTCTTCTGTCGTAGGCTTGATTCTCTCATAAATGATGACTACATCCGCAGAGCAATTAATACCATATGCCAATGTCTCAGTAGAAACAATAATATCGATCCTGCTGTCTTTTGGTTTACAAAATTCCTTTTCTATTTCCCGCCGCAGCTCGGCAGGAAGGTCTGAGTTGTGATAGGTCACACCGTAGCGAGCCGACGCAATCATTTTGTTATCAATACATCCATACGAATTATCGCCCATATTCTTTTGAATCGAAGTCAGGCGCTCACTCCAATCGCCATGAGACATATTGCTTTTCCTTATCATTTTAGAAATGCTTACACATAAATTCCTAGAATTTTCTCTGCTGCTACAAAAAATAATGATATGATGATTCTTCTTTCGATGAGCCTTTATAAGATAAGGCAGCAGCTCCTTATTTTCATAATACTCAAATTCCTGTTCCGCACTCATTTCCTCTCTATTATCTGATTCCTGCTTTCGATCCGAAAATACGGCAGTCGTCAGCTTCTCATAAGCAATCGGCCAGTTTTCTCCTGCATCCCTGGGAATAACCAGGCCGCCATCTGCTTGAACAATCGCCTCGTATAGCTTTACTGGCCTGGTATCATTTGACACCGTTAAAAAGCCCAATTGATTATATTCCGCAGTTCTGCACTCTGGCACGGTCAACGCAATGATTCGAGCTTTTTTTCTGTCGCCCTCACTCTCTGGAAGTTCAGCATAGCGCCACAAAATGTTGTTGACAATACTCCCTCTCTCTAAAGAAGAAATCAACGAAAACTCATCCATTACAATCAAATCATAATTGTAAAAAATCTGAGTTCCATCAGAAAACACCCGCAGCGCATTGTCCAATTTCTCATAAATCATAATCGCAATATCGCAATCACCCTCTATGATTTTTTCATCATTGTCAGAATAGTCACTGGAAGAGCGATATATCCTATAATACATTCGATCATATCTTTTCAAAAAATAGTCATACTTTTCATTCAGCAAAGCGCGATACGGTAATAGATACAGCAGCTTTCTACATACATCCGCTCTTTTTTGCGGTATAGACAAATATGCAATCTCTGTTAACAGCGTTTTACCCGAGCCTGGCATCCCCTTAATAATCAAGTTCTGCCCATCCTCCCAAAATTGCTTTTTCTGCAAAATAAACATCTGTAATTCGGTAAAGCCTTCAAAAGGCATGCGATATTCCTGACAAAATCGCTCTGCCGAACTATAACCAGATAGATAAATATTTTCTCGGGCAATTTTCTTCATTCGTGTTCCCAGCTTTCCAGTCTATTTTATACTTTTCTCATAATTTATGTCTATTATTATACAGTACTTCTTTTCTTTTTACAAATTATTCCACAAAATATTTGCTATATTTTACAACATATCTGTTTTTTCTTAATTTGAATATAGAATCGCATATGCTCCCTTTCCCAATGCCATAGCTGCAATACCATAATCCTAAGAAACAACAATATCTCTCCTGCCACACAATCCTATCAATGCATAATCAACTGTATCTGATCCGACTCCAATTACTTTTACCTCACTATAGTCTGAAACCAAAGCTGTGTCTCCGGGTTTCATACAATCCCACGTATAATCCAATTATCTTAGATGGTAATTGGATTTTTCCTTTCTCCCAGTTAA
>OLNW01003634.1_pt1 | contig 11717 bp, 11 predicted proteins | sample 1672121 | NCBI WGS metagenome assembly OLNW01 (sample SAMEA3136648, study PRJEB25190) | human gut metagenome
TCAGTGGAGTTCCCCAGTAACGGTTACGGCTGATTCCCCAGTCCTGAACGTTCTCGATCCAGTCGCCGAAACGTCCTTTACCGATGCTCTCCGGAATCCAGTTGATCGTATTATTATTTGCGATCAGGTCATCACGGACTGCTGTCATCTTGATGAACCATGACTCACGTGCGTAGTAGATCAGTGGAGTATCGCATCTCCAGCAGTGAGGATAACTATGCTCGAACTTCGGAGCATCGTAAAGAAGTCCTCTTGCATCCAGATCTTTTAATACTTCCGGATCTGCTTTCTTGACAAATAATCCGGCAAATGGAGTAGACTCTGCCATATTACCTTTTTCGTCTACGAGCTGTACAAATGGAAGGTCATATTTTCTTCCTACATTTGCATCGTCTTCACCGAATGCAGGTGCGATATGAACAACTCCTGTACCATCTGTCAGAGTTACATATTCATCACATACAACATAGAATGCTTTCTTGCGCTGTTTTGCAGCTTCATCTGCTGCACACTGATACAGTGGCTGGTACTCTTTTCCTTCCAGTTCTGTTCCCTTGTAAGTCTCAAGGATCTCGTAAGCCGGTTTTCCTTCTTCTGCAAGTCTTCCAAGAACTGTGTCAAGCAATGCACATGCCATGTAATATACATTTCCGTCGGCTGCTTTTACTTTTGCATAATCCTCTTTCGGGTTTACGCAAAGTGCAAGGTTCGATGGAAGTGTCCACGGTGTTGTTGTCCATGCAAGGATATAAGCATCCTCATCTGTTACTTTGAAACGGACAACTGCAGAACGTTCTTTAACGTCTTTGTATCCCTGTGCAACTTCCTGAGCTGACAGAGGTGTTCCACAACGTGGGCAGTAAGGAACGATCTTAAATCCTTTGTAAAGAAGACCCTTGTCCCAAATCTGTTTTAAAGCCCACCACTCAGACTCGATAAAGTTGTTGTCGTATGTTACATATGGGTGCTCCATATCAGCCCAGAATCCAACTGTGCCAGAGAAGTCTTCCCACATTCCTTTGTATTTCCATACGCTTTCTTTACATTTTTTGATGAATGGTTCAAGACCATATTTTTCAATCTGATCTTTTCCGTCCAGTCCGAGCATCTTCTCAACTTCCAGCTCTACCGGAAGTCCGTGAGTATCCCATCCTGCTTTTCTTGGAACCATATATCCTTTCATTGTACGGTATCTTGGGATCATATCCTTGATAACACGTGTCAGAACGTGTCCGATATGCGGTTTACCGTTTGCTGTCGGAGGTCCGTCATAAAATGTGTATTCCGGACAGCCTTCTTTTTCATCCATACTCTTCTGGAAGATGTCATTATCTTCCCAGAATTTTTCAACTTCTTTTTCACGAGCGACAAAATTCATGTCGGTTGAAACTTTCTTGTACATTGTCTTTTCCCTTTCTTTTTGATTCTTTTATGTTGTGAGAGTGTTACTGTTCACAGGTAACCTGTAAACAGTAACGTGAGAGTTTCTCTGTCTGATTACCTGAATATAAAATGTTTTGTATATTGGAAAAATATTTCTGAATACACAAAAAGCTTCCGTCCTGTAATAGGACGAAAGCTCTGATTCTCTCGTTTAACCACCTGTTACATCATACTTGGGTGTCTTTTAACACCTGCATATGGTATCCTCTAACGCGGGACTTAACGTCAGCCCTTACTCCTTATGATCTGTTCTCAGATCTACAATCTGTTTCAGGGTCTGCTGCTCAGGAGTGATATTCAAAAATCTCTTACTTATGCCGGGCTCACACCATCCCCGGTTCGCTGTGACGTTCAGAAAAATCTTACTGTCTCCGTCATCGCTTTTACCTGTGAAATTCTACACACGGTTATTATAAAGAGATTCGGGAGGTTCGTCAAGGTCAAATCTGTTACTTTTAACCTACTTTTCTATTGTTCTTTGAATAATTATCCCGGTTTCATTTCCTGCTGATCATTTTAATAATGACAACCTTTGTAAAATGTACTCTAACATAAATAAAAGAACTACATCTTCCAGAGCTTGTCTGCTATCTTCTCCGAGATTTTCTTCCCCGGTTATTTCTACTTTCATATCTCAGATTGCTGTGGTTTCCGTTTCTTCTTCTCTTTCTCATTATAAGTTGTCTTTGTCTTCTTCTGATTCGTACAAAAATCACAAGTAGGATTAAAAGGACTACAATTGCCACTGCCACTACGATCATTATTTTTCCAAGAGCAGTCGCACCTTTTTTCACTGTTTTCTGGCTGGTATCTGCGCTTGCATCTGTCGTATCATCTTCCTTTGTAAGTGCCACCTCAGTCAGAGTCACTTCCGTGCTTCCAACATCCTGCCCCTGATAAGTATAAGTTACTGTTCCTGCGCGGCTGGCCTCATCGGTTACTTCTATATTTGCCTTTAAATCTGAAAATTCAATTCCTTTTGGAACAATGACATATGCATTATCAGTATCTGTATAAGCCTCAATTTCTGCCGGCTTCTCCTGATCCTTTAACATGACTTTAGAGAAATTATCATAGACATAATCAAACATGGATCTTGTATCCACATACGCGTCATTTCCAAAATCATAAAGCACAACCGCAACCAGCTGCATATCCCCATTATCAGCCATCGTCACCAGTGTTGTCCTTGCCTGATCTGTGTAGCCTGTCTTTCCGCCTTTGCAGTACTCGTAATAATTGTCATTTTCAGGCCAGAGCATCTTATGCTTCTGCTGAAATACTCTGTCTTCATTTACCAGATTTGTAGGTCCAATCGTATGACTTAACGACTGTGAGATCGTACGGAATTCTTCATGTTGATATACTGCTGCACCAATCCTTGCCATGTCATGTGCCGAGGTGTAATGCTGCTCATCATGCAGACCGTTCGCATTCACCCAGTGAGAATTCGTACATCCGATCTCGGCAGATTTATCATTCATCGCCTGGATAAATGTATTATAATCACCGCCCATTTTCTTTCCTACACTTTCTGCCACCGCGTAGGATACTTCATTGGCAGAAGCAAGGAGCACTGCATAGAGTGCATCTTCCATCGAGATCTGCTCACCGGGTGTCATACCGATATGCGCATCTCCATACTCCAGGAAAGAAATACTGTCCTGGGAAAATTCTACGGTATCTGTAAGTTCTGCATTATCCAGCGCAACCAATGTGGTTAAAAGTTTGGTGATACTTGCCGGATAATGCTTTTTCTCTATCTGTTTTCCAAACAGCACCGCCCCTGAATTGATATCCATCACAATAGCTGAATCCCCATAAACTGACGGTCCCTGCGGCCAGTTTTTCAGACTGTTCGTATCCGGTGCGATTGCATAGCACTTCTGTCTCTGCTTCTCTCTTTCGTCCATCTCTGTCGTTTCTTCTTCGGCAAATACATGTGCCGTTGGAGCGAAAGCAAGCATGGCTGCAAGAGCTGCCGCGAGAATACGCCTCCCGCCTCTTTTTAAATTGATCATAAAAGCCTCTTTTCTATTTATCTATAAACCCTCTTATTTTATTATTTTCCCGCTAAAGCATTTCTGAAAAATGCTTTCTGCAAGATGTACGTCACGATTTACGAAGCATGCAGATTGCAGGAATGATTTTTCAGACACACTCTCGTGTACTGTCTGTGCCTGTAAATCCAAGGGTGTGTTTATAGCACCAAAAATCCCCCACAATCTTTTGTCAATGTGGGGGATATACAATTCATTTTTATTATAGTTCTCTGTTGGCTTTTTTTCAAGGATTTCTGTTATTGTTACTCAAAACAAATAATACAACTGCGTCATTGGCAGTGTATCCACCGGTTCTGAAGTGATCTCTGTTCCATCTGCCTTCACTTTTTTTGTCTCAGGATCAATTTCAATCTTTGGAACGGCATTATTCAGTACCATATCTTTCTTACCAATCGTCCTGCATCCTTTTACCGGAAGCACCAGTTTCTCCAAACCATAGTTTTCTTTAATCCCATTTTCATATGCTGCCTGTGATACAAATGTTACGCAGGTATTCGCTCTTGCTTTCCCAAGTGCACCAAACATTGGTTTCATAATAATTGGCTGTGGAGTTGGAATCGATGCATTTGCATCACCCATCTTTGCAGCGATCATAAATCCACCTTTGATGATTACTTCTGGTTTTACACCAAACATATCCGGTCTCCAGAGAACCAGGTCTGCCATTTTTCCAACTTCAACCGATCCGATATAATCTGCTGTTCCACATGCTAGAGCTGCATTAATTGTATATTTTGCAATATATCGTTTTACACGGAAATTATCATTTTCCGGAGCATCTTCAGGGAGTTTTCCACGCTGTTTTTTATTCTTATCTGCCAGCTGCCAGGTACGTGTAATGACCTCTGCAGGTAGTCCCATTGCCTGTGAATCTGAATTAATAATCGAGATTGCTCCCATATCATGAAGTACATCTTCCGCCGCAATTGTCTCCTTGCGGATTCTTGATTTACCGAATGCAATATCATCTGGGATATCACTGTCCATATGATGACATACCATTAACATATCCAGATGTTCGTCATATGTATTCACTGTATAAGGAATGGTTGGAGTTGTGGTAGACGGAATCACATTCGGAACCCCTGCCATAACCATTGTATCCGGTGCATGTCCGCCTCCTGCACCTTCAGTATGAAATGTATGAATGGTTCTTCCAGAGCTTCCGGCGAAGAGGAGTTAGCTTTCCCAAGGATCAGGAAATTCATCGGTAATTCATCCACTGCTTCAAGCATCCTGCGGATATTCCATGACCCCGGTGTACAGGTTGTTGCAAATGTTCCGTCTGCCGGTCCTGTGCCACCTCCATACATAGTTGTCACACCAGAGAATAAAGCTGTTTCTGCCTGCTGAGGACAAATATAATGTACATGTGTGTCGATTGCCCCTGCCGTCAGAATCAGTCCCTCAGCTGATAAAACTTCTGTTCCTGCTCCGATTACAAGTGACGGATCTACCCCATCCTGTGTATCCGGATTTCCTGCTTTTCCTATGCCGACAATCTTGCCATCTTTAATTCCAACATCTGCTTTGATAATTCCTGTATAATCTATGATCACCGCATTGGTCAGACAAAAATCAAGTGCCCCGTTTTTATTTGTAATACCGGAATTCTGTCCCATACCATCACGGATTGTTTTAGATCCACCAAATTTACATTCCTCGCCATATATCGCATAATCTTTTCAATCTCTACAATCAGATCTGTATCTGCAAGTCTGATCTTATCTCCTGTTGTCGGTCCATACATACCGCCATATGCTTCTCTGTCAATTGTAAACATCTATGACACCTCCTGTTCTGTTGCTGTTATTTAAGAAATCCTTTCACCTGTGCGTTAAGTAACGCCTGTCCTTTGTTGTATTCTGAGATCTGTCCATTACTCAGACCATTCAGCCCTTTCACAACCTGTCGTCCACCAAACGGTACCAGAGTGACAGTCTTTTCATCTCCTGCCTCCCATCTCACAACTGTTCCGGACGGGATATCCAACTTATATCCATATGTCGCTTCTCTATCGAAATCAAGGAATCTGTTCACCTCAAAAAAATGCATATGAGATCCTACTGCAACTGGCCTTTTATCTGTGTTTTTTACTTTCACTGTAATCGTTTCTCTTCCGACATTTCCGTTGATTTTTTCCTCTTTATAAAAAACTTCTCCTGGAATCATACGCTTCACCTCTCTGCTTTTTCACTTTATCGAATCGGATTATGAATCGTTATCTGTTTTGTTCCGTCAGGAAATGTAGCTTCAATGGACAATGCAGGAAGCATTTCCACCACACCTTCCATAACGTCTTCTCTGGTAAGAAGATGTGCTCCATATTCCATTAATTCTAAAACTGTTGATTTTCCATCTCTGACACGCTCATACAGATCTGATGTAATATAAGCGATAGATTCTACATAATTCAGTTTCAGTCCTCTTTCTTTTCTCTGTACTGCAAGTTCTCCCATCATATGTACCATCAGTCGTTCACTTTCACGTGGTGTTAAATGCATAAATTTTTCCTCCTCTTCTTTTGACTAGAGTGTGTCTTAAAAATGCTTTCTGCAAGATATATGTCACAATTTGTGGAAGATTTTGTTTGAATGAAGGCGGCATAGCGGGCTACGTCAACCGAATGAAGACAAAATATACCACAAAGTGGATCATGTAGATTGCAGGAATGATTTTTCAGACACGCTCTAATCTGTCATCATTTTCTGCACTTCTTTATGATCTATCTCTTTTGTTTTTCCGCGAAGGACAATCTGTCCTTTTTCCATAACATAAAGAGAATCCGAAATCTCAAGTACAAAATCTAAATACTGCTCTACGATCAGAACTGAAATGTCCAGCTCCTGATTTACTCTTTGAATGGCTCTTCCAATATCCTGTATAATCGATGGCTGAATTCCCTCTGTCGGTTCATCTAAAATTAAGATTTTAGGATTGGAGACAAGAGCTCTCGCAATTGCAAGCTGCTGTTGCTGCCCGCCAGAGAGATCGCCGCCCTTTCTTTTTGCAAACTGCGGAAGAATTGGAAAAAGATCATAAATATAATCTGGAACTGTTCCTTTGCCACCAACTGCCTGAAGTCCAAGTTCAAGATTTTCCTGAACTGTCATCTGTGGAAAGATATCCCGCCCCTGCGGAACATAACCAATCCCTCTCTTCACGCGGTCATATGTTTTCATCTGGCTGATATCCTGATCTGCCAGATGAATCTTTCCCCGCGGAGTCTTTACCAGTCCCATGATACTTTTCAATGTTGTACTTTTACCAACACCATTTCGTCCGATCAGACATGTAATTTCTCCTTTTCGGGCATGGAGGTTTAATCCCTGAATCACTCTGCTTTCGCCATAATACGCATCCATCTGTTCGATTCTAAGCACTTCTCTCCCCTCCTCTTCCAAGATAAACAGATTGCACTGTCTCATCTGCCAGTACATCCTGAATCTTTCCTTCCATAAGAATTTTCCCTTCGTGAAGGACTGTTACAGTATCTGCAATCTGTTTTACAAAATCCATATCATGTTCCACTACAATGATGGTACATTCTTTCTGAATCTCTCTCAAGAGTTCTCCGGTCTTAAAAGTTTCAGGTTTGCCCATTCCCGCTGCCGGTTCATCCAGCATAATAATTTCCGGTTTCTGCACGAACTGCATCGCAATCTCCAGCCATTGCTTCTCACCATGAGCAAGTGAGCCTGCAAGTACATCCTTTCGATTTTCAAGTCCTACTTTCTTTAAAGTCTCCTCTATCAGGCCTTTCTCCTCTTTCGTTGTCCGATGAAGGATGCTTTGCCATACCCCTTTCATTCCCTTTAAAGACAGCTCCATGTTCTCGAATACGGTCAGATTTACAAACACCGAAGGAACCTGAAATTTCCGGACAACTCCTTCATTTACAATTTTATATTCCTTCATCCCTGTAAGCCTGATCTTATTTCCCTTTTCAGGATAAAATGTAATATTACCTTTTGTAGGTTTAGTCTTCGCACAGATAATATCAAGTAATGTGGTCTTACCTGCCCCATTTGGTCCGATAAAAAAATGAATACTGTTGCGTTTTACCTTTACGTTGACATCCGTCAGTGCCTGGAATCCATCAAAAACGACTGAAACATTTTTTATCTTTAAAACTGTTGCTGCATCTGCTCCCATCGCTATTCCTCCCTTACCACTGCTGTATGTACTGTATCTTTTGCTTTCATTCTCTGGATCATCTGTGGAATCTGATCCTTTACAATTCCTACAATTCCACCTTTAAAGAACAGGATTGTGATTACAAATAAAAGTCCTATAATATACTGCCAGCTTTCCGCCATACTTCCCGAACTGAGATGATACTCACACAGATTAATCAAAAATGTGCCAATTACTGCTCCTATTAAAGTTCCTCTTCCGCCAATTGCCACCCAGATCACCATCGTAATAGAATACGTGATCGACATCTGAGTCGGTGTGATCGAACCATTAAAATTAACAAATAACGCTCCTGCAATCCCTGCAAAAATGGCTGATAATATATAGATAAAATTTTTATATTTGCTTACACAGTACCCCGAAAAATAGGTACAGTTCTCACCATCGCGGATCGCAATCAGAAGTTTTCCAAATTTTGTATGTACCAGGAAATAAGAAAATCCATAAATTACAATCAGAATAACCAGTGCTACATAAAACAGTACGATCAGATTACTTTCGTTTTTAGGGCCTCTTAAACTTCCAAGAACCGACTGGATCTGACTGATCCCTACATTTCCATTTGTATATGGTGACAACGCGATAAAGATAGAATATGCCGCCCATGTAAGTGCCTGGGAAATAATAGAAAAATAAACTCCTTTTACACGATTTTTAAAAATAAAATATCCGATCAGTCCTGATACAATCGCAGGGACCAGAAAAATCATAAGCAACGTCCCCGGCATTGTCAGAAAAGGTTTCCAGATCAGCGGCAGTTCCGTAAGTCCGCCGACCTGCATAAAATCTGTAATCTTTCCATGTGTCTCCACCAGCTTGAGATACATACCCATGCCATATGCTCCCAGGCAAAAGTACAAACCATGTCCTAGACTGAGGATTCCTGTGTATCCCCAGATCAGATCCAGACCAATTGCAACAATTGCAAAAGAAATGCACTTGCCAAGGTATAACACCAGTGTACTTTTTACCACCCCATTCATTAACAGTAATGGCATTGCCGCAAGGATGAGTACGATGAGTGTAAAGCAAATATTATATCCATTCTTTTTTATCATTTTCATCTCAATCCCTCCTATTTTTACTCAAGTGGCTGCACACCAGCTTCCATCGCCCAGTCATAAGTTGTCAGATATGGATCCCGGTCTACCGGACTGTCTGTCGCAGACACTTCATAGATTAGTCCATCCTCTCTGATTTCTCCAATACGGACTGTTTTGGAAATATGCTGATTTTCTCCATCTACTGTAATTGTGCCTTCCGGAGCATCAATGCTTAATCCATCCAATGCTTCTCTCACATCATCTGTGTCAAAACTTCCCGCTTTTTCACAGGCTGCTTTCCACATATAAACTGCATCATAAGCTGCTTCTGCCGGATCAGATGTAACTCTGTCTTCTCCGTATTTTGCTTTATAAGCTTCCATTCCATTGTTTTCTTCTTTTCATTTTGACTCCTGTCTTCCCAAAAAACAGAAAAGAGCAGGATGTATCTCCTTTGATACACCTTGCTCTTTTATTCTCGGTCCTGTCTGCGTCTGCAGACACCTCTGTTTTGATAGATTATAACAGCCTGCTTTCTTTTTAACAAGCAATCTTTTCTACTGTAATCTCAGCACCTGCTGCTTCTACAGCAATCTCATTCTTCTCCGGATAGAAACGTGTTGTAAATACAAACTCGCCATCATTTACGAACACTTCCACAGAAGAACAGTCCACAAGGATCTGTACATCTGTAACATTCTCTGCATCTACATAACGCAGTCCTCTTCCAGCAGATACAGAATCTTTGTCCTGACTTGTAAAATACATTTCGAATCTTCCATTCTTGTATTCCAGAACCAGTTCTTCGCTGATGACTGCCTTAAACTGATTTTCCTGAATTCCAGTGATCTTTGCAGCATATGTATCCTGTCCTGATACAGTCAGTGCATCTGCAGATTTTTCTACAATCTGTCTGCGCGCATCCAGTTCGCGAACCGGTCTCTGGCATACTTTTCCTTCTTTCACAAATACTTCTCTCGGAATCGTGAAACAATGCTGCCATCCATCTGCGATGGTCTTGTTTGTGTACTCTTCACAGTCCGGCATTCCCATCCAGCTGATGTGGATTCTTCTTCCGTCTTCTGCTTCAAAGCTCTGTGGTGCATAATAATCAAACCCATAATCCCAAAGATAATACTCAGACAATTTGTACTCATCCAGAATATTTCCATCAATTACAAAATAACCGGACTGATATACATTTCTGTCATCCCATACTCCACCTTCAAGTCCCTGAACAGATGTGGAAAGAATCTTTGTTCCATCCACCTCAAAGTAATCCGGACACTCCCACATATATCCAAACGGAGCTTCAGATTCTACACGGCTTCTGAACTTCCAGTTTACTTTATCTGCGGATTCAAAGATCAGTGCCTGTCCTACATCGTCTCTGGTTCTTGCCCCCTGGATCATGTAGTAAGTATCTCCTTCTTTCCATACCTTTGGATCACGCACATGGCAGGTAAGATTGGACGGATAATCTGAATTTCTCATCAGCTCTTTTTTCGCTCCGAATGTCTCTCCATCTTCACTTACAACCAGAACTGTATTTGCCTCACGCCCTGTATTGATGTAATCAAACTCTCCATCTTCCAGCTTTACATTTCCGGTGTAATAAACATACATCTTTCCATCTTCGATAAATGTAGAACCGGAGTAAACTCCATGACAGTCAAATGGCTGATCCGGATATAATTTCACACCGTGGTACTCCCAGTCGATCATATCCTTACTTGTGTAGTGCCCCCACATCTTAACTCCACCTTCTGCATTGAACGGTGAGTACTGGAAAAATGCATGATAAACACCGTTAAACTGACACAGTCCATTCGGATCATTCAGCCAGCCGACCGGCGGCATCAGATGTAATTTCTCACGAAACTTTCCACCTGTAACTTTCTCTTGTTCTGCCATCTCGTTCTCTGTAATATTTACAAGCTTTACTAAATCTCTTGTTAATGCATTCATAATTCGGACTCCTTTTCAGTTTTATTTTCTATACTTTCTTACAGGTAATTTTTCTGTCATTATTTTCTGCTCTGTTTTACAAAAGTCCGGCTGCCATTCATGTTCTGTAACCTTTACTTTGAATAACTGCCGGACTTTTTATCCTTTTTGGTATGTCGGTATTTTCAGTAGACTATTTGCTCTGAAATTATCTGTGAATCATTCCACTTCTGTTTTCAATTACCGACTAAATTATCTTTTCAATTTATTTTTTATTTACTTTGCAAGCTGCATTACCTGATCAGCTGTTGTCACATCTCCCGGCTCTGCTTTCTCTACTTTACTGAAATCATCTGCATTTGTCAGAATCATCATTGTGGTTGCCGGATGTCCTGCTGCCTTAATTGCCTTAAGATCTGCCTCGATCAGTACATCTCCTGCGTGAACTTTGTCGCCTTCGGCAACTTTCTTTGTAAATCCCTCACCGTTCATCTCAACGGTATCAATTCCAACATGAATCAGAAGCTCTGCTCCTGCTGTAGTTGTAATACAAACTGCGTGTCCTGTATCAAAGATACTGGAGATCTCACCGTCACATGGAGCTTTGATCACTCCGTCTGCCGGCTCAACTGCAACTGTTGTTCCAAGCATCTCAGATGCAAATGTATCATCTTTTACTTCGGAAAGTGCAACGACTGTTCCGTTAACTGTACTTGTAAGTACTTCTTCATTTACTTCTGCCGCATCCTCTGCTACTGTCTCTTCTGTCTCGATTGCTGCTGTTTCTTCTGCTGTATTCTCAGCCGGTGCCTCAACCTTTTTATCTTTGTAGATAATGAAGGAAATTACAAAAGCAACACCAACTGCGATCGCCATCTCAATTACATACTGAAGTGGCTGATTCAGGCAAAGCAGGATACCAAAGATACCTGTAACTCCTGTTCCTTTTGCTCCAAGGTGAACCAGTGATGCATACAGTGCTCCGCATCCTCCACCGATACATCCTGCGATGAATGGTTTGAAG
>OLNW01003636.1_pt1 | contig 11715 bp, 9 predicted proteins | sample 1672121 | NCBI WGS metagenome assembly OLNW01 (sample SAMEA3136648, study PRJEB25190) | human gut metagenome
GACGGCAACGGCCAGAACAGAAGCTTCAATCGCGACGGCAACGGCCAGAACAGAAACTTCAATCGCGACGGCAATGGCCAGAACAGAAACGGCAGCCGTGACAACAGAGGTCAGGGTGGTAGAAACGGCGGCCGTGACGGCAAGTTCAATCTTGACAGTGCCATCAACAAAGAAGTTGTTATGACAAAGGATACAACAAGAGAAAACCGCAGAAACTACAAGGACAACAAAGATCGTGACAACCGCCGTGATGATAGAGATTTTGAAGGAAGAAATACATCCAGAAACGGCAAGAACAATAATAAGAACAACAATAACAATAGCAATAGAAACACAATGCGTAAGAAACCTGTCAATACACAGCCAAAGCCGGAACCGGTTGTAGAGAAGGTAACAAGCATTGAACTGCCTGAGACAGTAACAATCAAAGAACTGGCAGATAAGATGAAGATTCCGGCAGCTCAGATCATCAAGAAGCTTTTCCTTGAAGGCAAGATGCTTAATGTGAACTCAGACATCACATATGATGAGGCAGAAGAAATCGCACTTGAATATGATATTCTCTGTGAACATGAAGTTGTTGTGGATGTTATCGAAGAGATGCTGAAGGAAGAGGAAGAAAATGAAGAAGATCTTCAGCCAAGACCACCGGTTGTCTGCGTTATGGGTCACGTTGACCATGGTAAGACATCTATCCTTGATGCTATCCGTAAGACAAGTGTTACATCCGGAGAAGCCGGCGGTATTACACAGCACATTGGTGCCTATGTTGTTGAAGTCAATGGTCAGAAGATCACATTCCTGGATACACCTGGACATGAAGCTTTCACAGCCATGCGTTTAAGAGGTGCACAGTCTACAGATATCGCAATCCTTGTTGTTGCAGCTGATGATGGTGTTATGCCTCAGACAATTGAAGCCATTAACCATGCCAAAGCAGCAGAAATCGATATTATTGTTGCAATCAACAAGATTGATAAGCCGAGTGCCAATATTGACCGTGTTAAACAGGAACTGACAGAATATGGTCTGATCGCAGAGGACTGGGGTGGTACAACCATTATGGTACCTGTTTCCGCACATACAGGTGAAGGTCTTCAGGATCTGCTGGATATGATCCTTCTGGATGCTGAAGTGAAAGAATTAAAGGCGAACCCTAATAGAAAGGGTCGTGGCCTGATTCTTGAAGCACAGCTGGATAAAGGTCGTGGTCCTGTGGCAACCGTGCTGGTTCAGAAAGGTACACTGAATGTTGGTGATAATGTAACTGTTGGTACTGCATTTGGTAAGATAAGAGCAATGATTGATGATAAGGGGCGCCGTGTAAAGAAAGCCGGTCCGTCTACACCTGTAGAGATTCTTGGTTTGAATGAAGTGCCTCAGGCTGGTGAAGTCTTCATTGCAACAGATACTGAAAAAGAAGCCCGTGCAATGGCTGAGACATTTATCGCCACAAAACGTGAGAAGATGCTGGCTGATACAAAATCAAAATTATCTCTGGATGGTCTGTTTGATCAGATCCAGGCAGGTCAGATCAAAGATCTGAATATCATTGTCAAAGCCGATGTTCAGGGTTCTGTAGAAGCTGTGAAACAGAGTCTTGCAAAACTTTCCAATGATGAAGTGGCTGTCAAGGTTATTCACGGCGGTGTTGGTGCCATCAATGAATCTGATGTTACATTGGCTTCTGCATCCAATGCGATTATTATTGGTTTCAATGTTCGTCCGGACAATCAGGCGAAGATTATTGCAGAACAGGAAAAAGTCGATCTGCGTCTGTACAGAGTCATCTACAATGCCATTGAAGATATCGAAGCTGCTATGAAGGGTATGCTTGAACCGACATTCGAAGAGAAGATCATCGGCCATGCAGAAGTGCGTCAGACATATAAGGTATCCGGTGTCGGCACCATCATCGGCGGTTATGTTCAGGATGGTAAGATCGTTCGTAACTGCAAGGTACGTCTCTTAAGAGATAATGTTGTTATTCATGAAGGTGAGCTTGCATCTCTGAAGCGTTTCAAAGATGATGTGAAAGAAGTTAATTCCGGCTATGAATGCGGTATGTCCTTTGAGAAATATAACGATATTAAGGAAGGCGACCAGATTGAAGCTTTCGTTATGGAAGAAGTGCCGAGATAGGAGTATATAGATGAGAAAGAACAGTATAAAGAATACGCGTATCAATGGTGAGGTTCAGAAGGAACTGAGCCGTATTATCTCCCGTGAGATTAAAGATCCGCGCATCAGTCCGATGACCAGCGTTGTTGCTGTGGAAGTAGCACCGGATCTGAAACAGTGCAAAGCTTATATCAGCGTGCTGGGCGATAAAGATGCACAGGATGCAACACTGGCAGGACTTAAAAGTGCCATTGGTTTTATCCGCCGTGAGCTTGCACGGACTGTGAACTTAAGAAATACACCTGAAATTCATTTTGTTTTGGATCAGTCGATCGAATACGGCGTCAATATGTCAAAACTGATTGACGATGTTGTTCGTTCAGATGAAGAAAAAGAACATGAAGGAGAAGAGGACAATGAATAATATTCTGTCCTGCCTGGAAGGGGTCCGAACAGTCATTATTGCCGGTCATACAAGACCGGATGGTGACTGCGTCGGCGCCTGTATGGGCCTCTGGCATTATCTCAGGGATAATTATCCTGAGATTGAGGCAGATGTCAGACTGGAACCGGTTCCGGAAAGCTATAAAGTGATTGCCGGTGTTGAGCAGATTATTGGCAGCTATGAAGATGATAAGGTCTATGATTTATTTATTGCACTGGATGCCAGTGACAAAGGGCGTCTTGCCGGAGCGCAGAAATATTTTGATACGGCAAAACACAGGATCTGTATTGACCATCATATCAGCAATCCGGGCTATGCCGATGAGAATATGATCGTGTCGGATGCCAGTTCAACCTGCGAAGTACTGACAGGGCTGATGGCAATGGAGGCTATTTCTTATGATGCAGCAGTGGCATTGTATATTGGTATTATTTGTGACACCGGTGTGTTCAAATACAGCAATACAAGCCGTCATACAATGGATATGGCCGGCTGCCTGATGGAAAAAGGCATTCCGTATTCAGATCTCATTGATGATGTTTTTTACCGCAAAAGTTATAAGCAGAATAAGATTCTGGGCTATGCCCTGCAGAAATGCCGACTTGTTCTTGACAATCGAATGATTGTGTGTGTGCTTGAAAAACCGGAGCTGGACCGTTTGGGTGCAGGACATGGTGATCTGGAAGGTATTATCGATCAGCTGCGTCTGACAAGGGACATTGAGGTAGCATTGCTTGCATCTGCCTCCGACACAGAGACAAACACTTATAAATTCAGTATGAGATCCAATCATTTCGTGGATGTTGCAGCGGTTGCAGGAAAATTTGGCGGCGGCGGCCATGTGCGCGCAGCGGGATTTTCAGCAGTGGGCGATATCAATGAAATTTATCATACAGCAGAAGCATTAATAAAGGAGCAGCTGGATACATGTACGATGGAATGATTAATGTCTGCAAGGAAAAAGGTTTTACATCCCATGATGTTGTAGCAAAACTCAGGGGAATCCTTCATCAGAAGAAAATCGGCCATACGGGTACGCTGGATCCGGATGCAACAGGGGTTCTGCCGGTCTGTCTCGGCAAAGGAACAAAGCTCTGTGATATGATCACAGACCGGGACAAGACTTATCGCGCGGTGATGATGCTTGGCAGAACTACCGATACACAGGATATTTCCGGACAGATTCTTACTGAAAAGGCTGTGAATGTCGATGAGCGTGAGGTCAGAGATGCAGCGGTTTCTTTTGTTGGTGATTATATGCAGATACCGCCGATGTATTCTGCTATTAAGGTAGATGGCAAAAAGTTATATGAGCTGGCCAGGGCCGGTCAGGAAGTTGAACGAAAGGCCAGACATGTGGTGATTAATGCCCTGAATATCACAGAAATACAGCTGCCTTATGTCACAATGGAGGTCTCATGTTCCAAAGGCACGTATATTCGTACACTGTGTCAGGATATTGGCGAGAAACTGGGCTGTGGTGCCTGCATGACGGAACTTGTCCGTTTAAAAGTGGGGGCATTTGATATTGCACATGCATGGACACTTGCTCAGATTCAGGAAATGGCTGCCTGCGGTGAAGAAGAAGTGCTCAGACATATTGTGCCTGTCGAAGAAATGCTTTCGGATTATCCGGAATTCAAAACGACAGATGCATTTTCGGATAAAATGCTTGCCAACGGCAACTGGCTGCCAAGGGAACAGGTTGCAACCTCCGGCGGTGATGCGTCCGCTGTACTCAAAGACGGAATGCAGGTACGCATGTACAGCAGTACAGGTAATTTTACGGCGATTTATCAGTATGTGGCCGTCAAAAACAGCTTAAAAAATATAAAAATGTTTGTATAGAGGTAGCATTGGTCATGATTTATTTTAGAGGAACAAAGGATATCCATCTTGATCACACCGTGGTTGCCCTTGGAAAATTCGACGGACTGCATCGGGGACATCAGCTTTTGATCAATAAATTAAAAGAATATGGCAAAAAGGGTTTTCAGACCGTTGTCTTTACTTTTGACTTTCATCCGATGAGTCTGCTGACCGGAAAGAAACAGTCGCTGATTTATACAAAAGAAGAGCGGCTTCGCATTGTGGAAGAAATGGGGATCGATGTATTGATTGAGTATCCCTTTACCCAGGAGACAGCGCATATGATGCCTGAAGATTTTGTGCGGGATGTACTTGTGAGAGATATCGGTGCAAAGGTGATTGTCGTTGGAGATGATTTCCATTTTGGATACCAGAGAAGTGGTGATGTCTCGTTTTTGAAAAAGCATGCGGCAGCGTATGGTTATGTTGTTGATAACTGTGAAAAACTGTGTGTACACGGCGAAGAGATCAGCTCAACAATGATTAGAGGCTATATTGCAGAGGGCAGAATGGAGACGGTCACAGAACTTCTCGGACGTCCGTATGAGATTAATGGAAAAGTTATTCCGGGAAAAGCCAATGGAAGAAAAGTTGATATGCGGACAGCCAATCTGGCGCCAGATGACATTAAACTGCTGCCGCCGGAAGGTGTATATGCATCGGTTGTTCAGATTGAAGGTATGGAAGGAAAGTACTATGCGCTGACGAATATCGGTCGCAATCCGACAGTTGGAGATCATAATGAACTTCGTATAGAAACCCATGTTGTTGAGTTTTCAGGCGATTTATATGATCGGATGATCACTGTGCGCATTTATCAGAGACTGCGGGATGAACACAAATTTGCCAGTCTGGAAGAAGTGAAGGCACAGGTCATGAAGGATCAGGAAAAGGCCATGGCCTATTTTAAAGAACATCATATCTGATGAAGGTGTATAAAGGACGCTCAGGGGAGGCTTCAAAAAAAGAACTGAAACAGAATTCTGCGTTAAGAACAGAAGTGTTTCGGTTCTTTTTTATTTTGTAACTGTTCAGAGACAAGCAAAATTTCAAAAAACAGGTATAAAATGCTTGCATTTTTAAGAATGTTTTTGAAATTTTATTTGGCGGATACGCCACACCGACGAAATGCGTAGCATTTTGGAGGTTGTCTCTGAACAGTTACTTTATTTTTATATAGCATATAAAGACATGCCATACATTCAGAGTCAGGCGATTGAAGTAAAAGAAAGCACTCAGGAAAATAAATCCAAACATATTTTCGAAAACATATGTTTACAAATACGAACGTATGTGCTAAAATGAATAGGAACATATGTTTTTTTGAAAGGGCGGTAGGACATGGAGACGATATGGGACAGTCATCTGAATGAGAAACTGCGTATTTTGGCTGATGCAGCCAAGTACGATGCGGCCTGCACTTCTTCCGGCGTGGACAGGAAGAATGGCAGCATGGGAACAGGCAATGCAGTGGCCTGTGGTATCTGTCATAGTTTTTCTGCAGACGGAAGATGCATTTCTCTGCTGAAGATCCTGTTGACTAATGACTGCTGCTATGACTGTGTTTATTGTGTCAACAGAGTCGGTAATGATACAGAGCGGGCGACATTCAGCCCGGACGAGGTATGTACATTGACCATGGGTTTTTATCGTAGAAACTATATAGAAGGTCTGTTCCTCAGTTCGGCCGTTTACAGGAATCCGTCTTATACGATGGAGCTGATCTATGAGACAGTTCTGCGGCTGCGCACAGTGTATCATTTTCATGGCTATATCCATGTGAAAGCGATTCCGGGAGCTGATCCTCAACTCATCCAGCAGACCGGTTTTCTGGTGGACAGGATGAGTTGCAATCTGGAACTGCCGACAGCAGAGGGGCTGCGGAGCCTGGCTCCGAATAAGCCCCGCAGACAGCTTTTGAAGCCTATGCGGCAGATTCAACAGCAGATTACTGTTTCGAAGCACGAAGTGGCGCTGTACCGGCATGCACAGCCCTTTGTGCCGGCAGGACAGAGTACCCAGATGATTATAGGAGCAACAGGGGAGTCGGATTATCAGATTATGAGTGTATCAGAGGCGCTTTATGGCAGATTTAAGATGAAACGGGTTTTCTATTCCGCGTATGTGGGTGTGAATGAGGATAGTCGATTACCGGCGGTGGGGACGATGCCGCCGCTTTTGAGGGAACATCGTCTGTATCAGGCAGACTGGCTGATACGGTTTTATGGTTTTAAGGCAGCAGAACTTCTGAGTAAGAGACAGCCGAATTTCAATCTGCTGCTAGATCCAAAGTGCGATTGGGCGGTCAGACATTTGGAGACTTTTCCTGTGGAGGTGATGACGGCGGATTATTATCAGCTGCTGAGAGTGCCTGGGCTTGGTGTGAATAGCGCCAGGAGGATCTGTCGTGCCAGGAGGTATGGCGGGCTGCGATTCGAGGATCTGAAGAAGATGGGGGTTGTACTGAAGCGGGCGATGTACTTTATTACTTGTCAGGGAAGAGTTTATATGCCTTTCAGAATGGATGAACGGTTCATTACAACGAATCTTCTTGGATTAAAGGAGCGTCTGCCGGAGAATGTTGTTCGCTCAGGAGATACATTCAGACAGTTGAATCTGTTTGATGATTTTCACTTGCAGATGCCGGTGGAGCAGGAGGATAAGCGGCAGGTATTGACCGGACAGCTTTGATAGGGAGTGACTTGGAATGGAACAGAATAAGAGAATGCGTATTCTGATGTGTCAGAACAGTACAGAAGGTATTTTGTGCGGCGTGTATGAAGCTTTCACAAGCCGGTATGGACATGCTTGGCAGAAGCTGGCGGTGGGCCCTTATGTGAACGGTGATCTGTTTTCGGATATTTATTCGGTAGAAGTGAATACAGAGAAGGCCGGGAAGGTTGTGACGGCCATTATAAGCAAGATTTCGGAGGAGGCATGGTATCTGGTACACATGGCGTCGGAGGCGGACAGTCAGGAGAAGGGAGAGATTATCTACAGATTTCTTATTTTGGCCTTTGCCAATGGCAGGAAGGTTTTGAATGCGATGTCCATACCGGAAGTGATGGGACTGCATCAGCTGTCAAGAAGTGTCTCGAGGGAGACACAGCATTTATATGGTTTTCTGAGATTTCAGGAACTTCAGAACGACATTCTGTATGCCAGACTGGTTTCGAAGCATCATGTGGGAATGTTTCTAGCGGAACATTTTCAGGACAGGCTGCCCATGGAGCATTGGGTGATCCATGATGTGGAACGGGATGAAGTCTGGATTCACAGAGCAGGTGAAGACTGGCTTTATATCCGTCATCCGGACTTTAGACAGGATCCGCAGATGATGTTGTCTTCATCGGAATATGCTTTTACAGAATGGTGGAAGACGTTTACGGAGAGTGTGGCTATTCTGGAGAGAAGAAATCCGAAACTGCAGATGCAGATGTTGCCGAAGCGTTACTGGAAGTATATGCCGGAGATGTTTACAAATCCGGGAAGATAAAGTATAATACTTGTGATTTAAGTATTGCAGCAGGGAGGCTTTAGCAACATGAGAAAAATCATTCTGGCATCTGCATCGCCAAGACGCAGTGAGTTGATGAAACAGGCCGGTCTGGACTTTGATGTATGTGTCAGTACAAAGGAAGAGAAGAAAGGGCCGTGGGAACCTGAAGAAATGGTCAGACGGCTTTCAAGACAAAAGGCGCAGGATGTGGCTGAACGTTATGCGGAAGACTGCATTATCGTTGGAGCGGATACTGTTGTATCATGTGATCAGGAGATTCTCGGGAAGCCGGCGAATGATCAGGATGCTTTCAGGATGCTTCATATGCTGCAGGGACGAACCCATGAGGTGTATACAGGTGTTACAGTGATTGAAGGCAGTGCAGATGTAAGGAAAGAAACAGTATTTGCGGAGAAGACGGAAGTTACAATGTATCCGATGACGGATAAGATGATCTGGGATTATATCAGAACAGGTGAACCGGCAGATAAGGCAGGCGCTTATGGCATTCAGGGAAGAGCAGCTGTCTTTATTCGGTCTATTCATGGAGATTACAATAATGTCGTAGGACTGCCGGTGGCAGCTCTGTGGCAGTATTTGAACAGCGGCAAGGAGGAGAATGATGCTACATTATAGTGTTGATAATGAGCTGATGTCTGATCTTTACCGGGATTATCGCCAGATGAAGGGGGCTGAATATGCACAGCTCCATGAACTTGGTGAGCATTATCTTTCGCTGATTGAAGGCTACGATTTGGAAGAGAGTACGATCAAGACGCTTCAGGGACTTGTACAGTTTGAAACTGAAGAAGAATTGGAAAGCGTTGAAAACGGTATTGTACACGGCTATTTGACTGCGAAAGCAGCATTAAGAAAAGAACAGGCGGAATACAAAGAGTTTGTACGGATGTTCGACGGTGAGGAGCAGCAGGCATTAAATGGCCTGTCAGAGTATGTTGTTGGACAGAAGAAGATTCCGTACAAGATTAAGAACAGAATATTGCATGTGGATGTATTGAGTACACCTGCGATGTCTCTGGAACTGGATTTTGCAGATGTATTGATTGAAGACGGCAGACATCCGCGAGAAATTCTCATTACACATCTTTCCGGTGAATGTTTTGAACGAACGGAGACTGTGAAAGGCGAGAATGGTGCAGAAGAAAAGGTCAGTGTACCGTATTATCGTCTGTCATTTGTCAATGGTCTTTCAGAGGGACCTTATCAGGCGAAGGAGAGTTCTTTTGTCTTTAGAAGTCTGAAAGGTTCACTGCATTTATATAATTATGATTCGGCGATGGAGCCGTTGGATGTCGATGCGGATAAATTGCCATGGAGGATCCTGATGCATCCTTTGAAGGCAATGCTTGAGAAGGCACAGATACTTGGCGTTGAGTCGCTTGACAAGGATGAGCTGCGTGCCCTTCCGCTGCTGTGTGTGTTTTACGAGCTGATACAATTCTACCTGGCACCAACGACAGAAGCGGGTATAGGGAAGAGCCTGATCCGTTTTGATGAAGATGCAGCGGAGAATTTTGCATTCAGTCAGAATGATCTGGAGGCAGCATGTGAATATCTGACCCCTTATGGTTTGGAGGAACTGACGGGATGGCTGCATAAGGCTATTGATGAGCGGGCAGCTTTCTGCCGTTATTGGATACAGTTTGCTTCCATGAAGAAAGCAGAAACATTATACGGCGTTTTGACAGATATACTGGACACTTGCAGCCAATATTACGAGAAAAGAGTGCTGCCATTATCATGCCGTAAGCATCATGGTGCCGTACGGCGGGCACTGAATGAGTATTTCTGCAGACATAAGTGGAGAGGCGAATACCCGTATTACAGACGTGTAGAACCATCCAGTTTTCTGGAAGTGTCCAATGTTTATAAGCGCATGTACACCTATATCAATGAGAAACAGAAGGCATTTTATGTGGATTTCATTGAGGGTGTCACGGAGAATAGTTACAGCATAACGGCAGTTGCGGGATATGTACTGCTGAAAGACGGAGAGAACGCACGGGATTACAGAGCCCTAAATGGATATTTTCTTGACGGCGGCCGACGCAACAGTCATATTGTCGGGCAGATTACGATTAATGATATGATGAATGCGGATCAGGTGATTGAATTACTGAACACGATGATGCAGGATATTATGCGGGAGTTTGCTCAGAAGAGACAATAGACGCGATCAGTTATATTTTAGAATATTTGCGACAGATAAAACCTTACTAATTTTCAGGAGAATAACTGACGATCGGTAAGGTTTTTAGTCTATACGGAGAGCGGGGAGTATATGATGTTGAATTTGGAACAAATAAAAAGAGAACTGAAAAAGTATAATTTTGCATATGAGGAGAATGTACTGCCGGTACATGCAAACGGACATTATTTTTTATATGGTTTTTATGAGAAGGGGATAGCTATATTTGCACTCCGGCCTGATTGGACGATTGATGAGGGGGCTCTTCTTCCATGGGGAGATGTGTTGTCGCTCAAGGTGAAAAAGAGTTTGCTTTTTGAGAATACAATAGATATTTTAACGAAAAAGATGAATATATCCATGAAGATCATGAAATCAACGGGTGGATGTTCATGGATAAAAGAGAATTTGAAGAAGCTTGAAAATCTGAATTATTATCAAAATCTTTCATTTGCATTTGGTGGGGCGGAGAAAGCTGATGATAATTGTGCAGCGTCAAGAGCGGGTCAAAAGAAAGCGCAGGAGCGAGAGAATACAACTGAGATTGTAGAGAAAATTTACCGGAAAATGACGGAATATACAGCAGCCCCGATGGTGAGTTTTGAACTCGAAGAAGGGGATGCAGGTCTTTTTGACTGTAAGATTGGCGGCGCTTATTATGTGCCTGAGGGAGAACATCGATTGGAGAACAGCAGAACAGGCGAGGAATTGTATCTGCTGGCGCAGGTGAATTTTGCCCAGATTCCGCATTTGCCGGATTATCCTGAACAGGGGGTGATGCAGATATTGATCAGCAGCGAAGATATGTATGGATGCAATTTTGATGATGGCTATGACCAGACAGGGTGGTGCATACGTTACTATGAAACATTGCCAGAGCGGGCGGAGAAAGCATGTATTCATGAACCTGACTGGCATGAAGATACAGCGCTTCCTATGGAGAAAGCGGTAACATACCGTTTGAAACCTACTAAAATTGTTCAGACGATGCCTTTTGACGATGTGAATTTCTGGCCGGCCGCAGATACTTGTCTGGATAGGGAGCTGCGGGGATATCTTGAGAATGACGATGTTATGGATGGCTTGTGTGATATGTATGAGGAATATATGTGTCAGGTTGGTGGTTATCCTTTTTTTACACAATCTGATCCCAGAAGTGTCGACGATGGTGAGATATTATTATTTCAGTTGAACAGTGTGAAGGATATTATGTGGGGAGATGCCGGTGTCGCAAATTTCTTTATTGACAGAGAAGCACTGAAGAACAGAGATTTCAGCCATGTTATGTATAACTGGGATTGTTATTAATGAGTGTCAGTTTCCAAAACAATAAGGTACATTGAGTAATTGCAAAATAACTAAAATACTAAGACTTTCAAAATGCGACAGGTAGGTGATACATACTAAGATAATGGGGTGATATTCATATTGTATCTTCACATTCCGGTACAGTATCATACATTGAATGATAAGATGTACTGGGATGAGCTTTATAAGCAGCAATAAAATGTTTTATTAAAAAACTGTTGACAATTCAAAATAGGAGTGGTATCATAATCAAGCTGTCAGCGA
>OLNW01003638.1_pt1 | contig 11706 bp, 8 predicted proteins | sample 1672121 | NCBI WGS metagenome assembly OLNW01 (sample SAMEA3136648, study PRJEB25190) | human gut metagenome
TAATAAAAGTTTATTATAAATAAGCTTTGAGTCAGCTAAGAAATAATAAGTTGTAATTGGCACTATTGCAAGACTAACCAGATTTTCAGCCATACTAAGTAAATTATCAATTAAATTAACAGATAAACTACTTAAAAACCTATTAATCTTTTCTCCAGTTTGTATATAAAGAGTTTCAAACCATGGCAATTTATCTAATTTAAGACTTATTGCCAAATTTAATATGTATTCTTCAATATTATCTAGCATGATTCCAAAATTTCCACTTTCATTTAATATGGTTGGAATTATGCTATATAAAAGTCCTATAAATATAATTAAAAACATTACTATAATTAATAATGAACTTTTTTTAGAAGATAAATTAAATTTTTTGCTTAAATAATTTCTTAAAGGCTTTAATGTGTATGCAATTATTATTGAAATTATCAATAAGTTTACAACTGATCTTATTGGAGCTACAAAACAATATATCATTATTAAACTAATTAATACTATTATAAAAATCAATAATTTTATAATTAAATTTTTATACTTTTTGAACATCACTATTGCCCCCTAAATTATGAGGTAAAGTTTTTAGCTTAACCCTTGAGTTTCCATTATATAAGATATATTCATCACAAAGAGTACAATGCTTTAATGTTATTACTTCTTTACCTTTAAGCATTTTGTCAAATATTCCAGAACTCATAATAATACCTTTTATCTCAAAATTTTGCTTATCTATTATTAAGTCTTCAAGAACACCTATAAGTTTTTTCTCTTTATTAATTATATCCACATATCTAATTTCCTTAAACTTTAATCCCTCAAAATTTGAAGTACCTTTAATTTTCATATCTTCATCAATAGAAATAATTGAATCTACTGAAACATACATTTGTTTTTTAAATATTGATGTAGGAGAAATTGTAAATCCCCTCACAACCCCCTTATAAAAATCTATTGAAATATCTTCTACAACTCCAATATACTTATTTTTTGAATCATATATTTTCATTAAATAAAAGTCTCTCCACTTAAACATGATTTCACCTCTAAAAATATAGTAAATTTAGTATTTACATATTTCATGGAAATTATTAGTCAATTCAAGTAGCAAGCTTGGAATAGTTTCAAGTGACAAACTAGAGCACAAATTGAGCTAATGCTAAAATTTCCCCCTTCACTACTAACTCCAAACTACTACCTCACTTGCCACTTGTCACTTGCCACTCTCCACTTGCCACTTGCCACTAACTACTCATTCCTACTCTGTAATCTTGTGGAGATATTCCTACATGTTTTCTAAATACATTACTAAAATAATGTTGAGTATTATATCCCACCATTTTAGAAATATCATTTAGCTTTAATTCATTATCCCTCATTAAAATTATTGCATTTTTTATTCTCACATTAGTTAAATAATCTGCAAAATTCATTTTCAAATCTCTTTTAAAAACTCTAATTAAATATGCTTGACTAACTTTCATTACATTAGCCACTTCAGCAATACTTAAGTTTTCATTAAAATAATTCCTATTAATATATTTTTGAACTTCAATTAACATATCAGATTTTTTACTTTTATCAATTATCCTATTGCATAAAGAGTTATATACTATATTTATTTGAACAGGATCCTCTCTTAAAAATGATGCACAAATAACAACATTAACCTTTAATTTTTCATTAATGTTATCTTCTAAATTGTTTACTGCATGATGCCATCTTTTTATTGGATTAACATCACATAAAATCACAACTTGTCCCTTAGAATCAACAATAACATTTAAGTACTTAAAATCACTCATTATTTCCTTTGCAATATTACTAATTGCAAAACTTAAATTTTCAGCCTCCCAATCTATTTCATAACTGTTTTCCACCTTTACAAGAGGCTTAACAACAACAAGTGCCATTGTCTTACTATAAACTACATCAAATTTTTTCATTTCATCTGCTAAATTATAGCTTTTTACTTTTCCCAATATCCATTTTCTTAAGAACTTTTCCTTTTCAACATTCCATTGAAAATTATTGACTTTTTTATTATCATCCTCAGCAACTAAAATTTTAACCAAAGCAATTTCCTCCCTGTTATACCATTTTCAACAATACATTCTTAGCTTTATAGCATAGTCATATTATTAAATTAACCTAAAGTTCAAAGTATAAAATTCTAAATAAACGCTTTAATTAATATTTCAATTATCAAAATTAAATTTATTATTGTTAATTTAAAAATACAAAATATATTTAAACTACATTTACTATACCTTAGCCTATATACTATATATAATAAGCTAACTTAAAGAATATACTACATAAGTATATTTATTTAATTATTCTTACAAGTATTTAACTTTATTTTAATAATTTTACTTTTACATAACTTATTTTAATTTATTACTTTCTTTTTTTATTTTACTATTACAATTTAAATCTTTTTCTTCATAAATAATATATTTTTTATAAAAATTAAAAGCAATAAACAATGAAATTAAATATATCATCCCTTTAAATCCACCAGCATTTAATCCAACAAATATTGCAATTAATACACTTAATTGTGATAATTCCAATGATGCTGATAATAACTTAGGTTCTAATATATTTCTTGTTATCATTATTACAGAAAATAAAATAATTAAAAACACAACTATTACAAACTTTCCACTAAAAAAATAAATAACTACTAAAGGTAAAAATACTAAAATCATACCCACAATAGGCAATAAATCTAAAATCATACATGTAAAGCTCAACAATAATGAATATGGTATTTTTAAAATATTAAAACCTATGAAAGTTATTACAAATGTACAAAAAACTAAAAATGAATATGTTCCAACATATTTAAATACAATATCTTTAATTTCTAATATTATTTTTATATATTTTTCATACTGATCATTTTCATTAAACTTATTTTCTTCATTTGGTGAATATTTTCTTTTTATAAACTTTTTTAAAAATACAAAACTTGATAATATGGCAAATATTATTACTGATATTATATATGGAAGAGCGGAAACTACATTTATTATTCCATTAACTATCCCCTTACTAAAATCTAATGCATAATTTGACATATCAGAAATAAACTTTGTTATGTTTGTTTTTAATGTATCTAAAATTGATTCATCTATGTTTTCAAATCCTGATAAAGATTTTTGTAACATATCACTTATTTCTGAACCATTATTATAAATATAATCATATCCTTCTGTTGCTAAATCTTTAATTTCAGAAGAAAAATAAACCACACCAACAACTAATACCGAAACTGTAATAACATAAAAAATTAATGTTGAAATAATTGCTGCTATTTCCCCCCTTATATTAAACCTTTTTATAATAAATTCTGTTGGCTTTTGCAAAATTGAAGCTGCAATTAACCCAATAATAAATGGTATAGTATATTTTATTGTTCCTGCTATAATAATAAAAGCAATTGTAAATAAGCAAAAGAAAATTAATATATTTGCAAAAGGCTTTACTTTTTTTACTATTTCATTAATATATTCCATTTTATTTCACCACCAACCCTTATATAAATATTTATCTATTAAAAAAATAAAAGGAACTAGTTTTAAGTAACTCCCCTTATATATATTATTAAATTATTTATTAAATTCGAACTCTACTTTATTATTGTAAAAAGTCTATACTCCTTTTCTAATATATTAGATAACTCGGATTATCTCCTTTTCCCACCTTATTATAAGGCTTGATTTTACAATTAATTGAATACTCATTTTTCTTTTTTACGCAAGCCCCTATTTTGTTATTCTTTTATATTACATAGAACTTTACTTATATATTAATATTTTAACTGTGTATATAATTTTTAGCAATATTTCCCAAATAAAAAAGTACCTCTTATCTTTCATTTTTGATAAGAGATACTTTCTTTTAATTATATATATCTGAAAATTCTATATTAAATTTTTCTACTTTTGAAACTATGCTTTTTTCTCTAACATTATTATTTTTAAATTTTTTAATTTTTCTTATTGGCAATTCAATACAAAATTGAGTTCCTTCTTCAAATTCAGTATTTACATACACTTCACCATTGTGAAGTTTAACTAATGATTTAACTAATGTAAGACCAATTCCAGTACCTTCTGCTCTTCTTGTTAAAAGACTTTCAGATTGAGTGAATCTTTCAAAAATTCTAAGCCTATCTTCAAAATTTATCTTTTCTCCATCATTGGAAATCTTAATAATAACTTTATTACATCTATCATTAACTTCCATATCAACATAAATATTGCCACCATGAGATGTAAATTTCATTGCATTAGAAAGTAGATTTAATATTATTCTTTCTATTTGATCTGGATCACATGCAGTTATTATTTCCTCTTCCATTGTATCAAATATAATATTTCTTTTATTATCTTTCATATACTCTGCAAGTGATTGAACTATATTTTCTACAACTTCAACTATATTATAATTTCCCATATTAATAGAATAAAAGTTACCATCTATTTTGCTCATATCAATTAAGTTATTTGCAATCTTTAAAATCCTATATGAATTTTGTTTTATATTACTAAGACATTTATTAAACATATTATAATCAGGATATTCATTATTAACTTCAATATAATTCATTACTAACTGAACTGTAGATAGTATTATATTTAAAGGTGTCTTAAATTCATGAGATAAATTTGCAAAAAATTCTGATTTTAAACTTTCAATTTCTACAGCATGTTTAAGATTTTTTTTATCTTTAATAAAGGATAATATTATACATATATATTTTATAAACTCTTCATTTATTTTCTTTGGTTTATTTTCATAATAAATATGTATACACCCTAAAAGATTATTATTTATTTTTAATAAATATATGTATTTAACACTATTAAAATTTAACTTTTCTTCAATTTTACACTCATAATTGTAAAAATAATTTTTTTCAATATCCATTGTTATATTATAGCTTTCTTCAAAAAATGCTTCATCTTCCCCAAAATGATTATTTAATATCATTGCATTTTTATTTTTATCATATAAATATAATCCAACCTCATTACATTTAACTGCTGATTTTAAATCTTTTAAAATTCCATAATAAACTGAAGAAGAATTTAATATCTTAGGATTGTTCATTATTTTATTTGAATTTTCATTAATGCTTATTTGCAAAGACTTATCTTCACTTACAAACTTTGCAATTCCACCTATTTTTACTTTATCTTTATCATTATTCAATAATGCCTTAAATATTTCATATCTTGTTTCTATATTATCATTTATTATTTTATCTTCTACAAATTCTTTATCACCATTTTCTAAAACACTTTTATCACTTTCATCACAAATATGAGCAAGTGTTTTAGGTCTTATATCATAATCATTTTTCCCTATTATTTCTTCTTTTTTAATCCCCAATTTCTTTTCTGTTGCTAAATTAACATATTGATATATTCCATTTGTATCTTTAATAAAAATTTCATATGGAATTTTATCTAATAGTTCTTCTAAATCTTCTATTGTATAATTTCTTTTATCTATTTTGTTTACACTCATTATTTAATTCCACCCCCACATAAAATTCACATTTCCTCATCATGTTTTTGCTTTATTATAACATATTATGCTAAAAAAGTATAATAAACAACAAATATTATACTTTTTTTCAATATTAATAATACTTTTAACTATCCATTAATTTTCCCATAATATACAAAAAAGAAGCCAAAATTAATTTGACTTCTTTTTGAATTTATTTATGTTTACATTTATGCTTAACAACTAACTCATATAAAGTTGCAACTGGTGCTCCTGTACCGCCCTTTGGTGTAGTATCACTTGAAGATTCAACCCAAGATGTCCCTGCTATATCTAAATGAAGCCAAGGCTTATCTTGCACAAATTCTCCAATAAACATACCTGCTGTAATACAACCTCCATAACGTCCACCAATATTCTTAAAATCTGTAAAATCACCCTTATAAAGCTTCTTATAGCATTTATCATTAGGTAATCTCCAGAACTTTTCTCCACTTCTCTTTGAAGCAGTAATTAATTCATCATAAAATTCATCATTATTACTTATAACTCCAGTTATTTCAGTTCCAAGTGCAACTAAAGCAGCACCTGTAAGAGTTGCAACATCAACTATCTTATTTACATTTTCCTTTTCAATAATGTAAGTAACAGCATCTATTAAAGTTAATCTTCCTTCCGCATCAGTATTTAATACTTCAATAGTCTTTCCTGCCATTGAGCCAATAATATCTCCAGGCTTATAGCTTCCACCAGAAATAGCATTTTCACAAGCTGCAACTACTGCAACTACATTTTTTTCAACTTTATTTTTTGCAAGTGCTTGCATTGTTCCAATAACAGCTGCTGCTCCACCCATATCACTTTTCATTGTATCCATAGATGATGATGGTTTAAGAGAATATCCACCAGTATCAAAAGTAAGACCTTTTCCTACAAGACCAACTCTTTCATTACTATTTCCATTGCCATTGTATCTCATTACTATTAATCTTGGCTTATGAACTGAACCCTTTCCTACCTCTAAAAAGGCCTTCATTCCTAACTCCTCAATTTTCTCTTCATTAAATACTTCTACTTCAAATCCACTTTCTTTTCCTGCTTTTACTGCCCTTTGTGCTAAAGTTTCAGGATATAATACATTTGAAGGTTCATTTACAAGATCACGAGCTAAAATTATACCATCTGCAACATTGATAGCTTCTTGTATTTTTTTTCTCATTTTATCAACTTTTTCTTTTGGAGCCCCTAAAATTGTTACATTTGGCAAATAAAATTTTTCATTATTCTTATATTTATCAAACTTATATCCTGCTAATTTTATTCCATGAACTATTGCAGTAGTAATTCCCCCTGTACATAATCCATTAGCCTTTACAAAATTAATACTTAAATCATTAATTTTTAATTTTTCAGCTTGCTTAATTCCCTTTGCTACAGCATTTATTAAATCTACTTTTTCTAATTCATCAAATCTTCCAAGTCCCACAAAAATTTCATAATTTAAATCTTCAGTAGTTTTGTAAAATATCTGACCACTTTTTCCTTCAAATACTTTTTTAGATTTTAGAACTTCTACTATTTTATTGTTTGTTGGCTTGTCTTCATAAACAAGAACAATATTTCCTTGAAAATTTCCAGTGCTTATATCTCTTACATCTACCATTTCTTTCTCCTTTTTATTATTTTAATAGTTTTTTCTATTATACTACATTTATCAAATTTAATTCTACTCATTTATAATTAAGTTTTTTATTACAGAAAAATACCTCTGGGGTAACTTTCCTCAGAGGCTAAAATTTTTTATTTTATAAACACCATCAAATCGATTTGTACAAAAAAATAGTGCCTATAAAAATAAGCACTACCCTTAAACTTAATTACCAACACCAAAATCAGTATTATGATATAAAACTTCAACCTTTGGGTGAGTATTTAAAAATTCATATTCATCTTTAAACCACTGAACTAATTCCTCATCTCTTTTAATTTCAGTAGTATTATTAACAAAAACATTAATAGTTGCATACTTAAAGTGTTCTAAAACAATTTCAATATCTCTTTTAATCATTTCCCTAGTTTGTCCCTTTATTCCAACCATCAAACATACAGATTGGAACTTTTCTGCAACTTCCCTTGGGTCTCTAAACCTAGCATTTTTATTTAAAAAATTATTTCTAAAGTCAAAATCAAAAGTTTCAACTCCAATTTTAAATACTATAGGAATATTAAAAAACTCCCTCATTTCATCTAATCTATTTCTATAACACCAATGACTTTCAAAAAATAAAAGTTTGATTTTCTTTTCATCTACTATCTTTTTTATGTAATTCAAAGTTTCCTTTGGTATTTCAAAGCAACTTCCTGAATTAATTACCTCAAGAACTCCAAATTCACCTGTTATATTATCTAAAACCCCTTTATTTAGCTTATTTAATTCTTCTTCATCTTTTCCATTATCATCAATGTAATCACAAAAACTACATTTTCCCCAAACACATGGAAAAGCTTTTAACAAAACAATTTCTCTACTATTTTTATTAATTATCTTACTATATCTATCCATAAATCTCCCTTTTTTAAACATTAGATTCTAACTTAAAATTATTAGGCATTGCTTTAATAATATTAATTACTAATAATACAATCATCATTTTATCAATAAATTCAGTTAATATTTGAGTTATAAATATACTTGGAACTAATCCTAACCCCATATTTTTTAAATAAATTATAATAATTGAATTTCCTGATGAAGTAATTCCTCCAAACACAACTGCAGATGCAATTGCTGCAACAATAGCTGAACATATAGCAATTAATAATGTACTAAATGGCATAATAGCTTTCTTTTTAAAACCACCTTTTTTATAAATTATACCTGCTAAAAGCCCAACTGTTATTTGTGAAGGTATAAAATATAATGCATATGGGTCAAAAGTCATTGTTGTTATTAAATAACTTAATATCCCTGTGGTAATTCCTGCTATTGGTCCAAATAAAAATGCAATTAAAAATGTTCCAATTGTATCAAGGAATATTGGCAGTTTTAATGTCACTGCTATTAGTGCGCCTATTACATTTATACCTATACATAATGATATAAGCACTAACTTTTTTGTGTTGTTTCTTTTCATTTTTTCACTCCTACTCTTAATTTAGTAAGTGTAAGGGAGATTATATGGTCACTCCAAAAAAAACAAACCTCTAAGCATTAAACTTAGAGGTTCTATTAAAAAACTTATAATTTTAAAGTTATAAAATACAAAAATAATTTATAACTAAGCCTAGTTTTTTATAGAGGGATGGTCATACGAACCTCTCCTAGTAAATCTTACTAGATTTTATTCACTTCTCTAATATTATACATTTTTGTGATATTTCTTTCAACATAATTTTAAACTCGATATTTTAACAACTAATTACATACATATTAAAATATTTAATTATATTTTTAACTATATTTACTTAATTGATAATGATTATTGATTTCATACATTTTTTCATTTATACTTTTATTATTGCATTTTGAATTTTTTGTAAAAATAAATTAAACCTAAAAAGCTTTAATTTTATTTATGGGGAATATGATGTTGAAATTACACTTTATGATTATCAGCCATTAAAATTCAAATTAACAGCACAATAATAAAAATACTTAGGGATGTTGCATTAAGAGTAAATAGTACAATATATTAAAGAATATATTGTGTCTAAAAGTTTTAGTGCGACAGCCCCAATGTTAGTTTTAGGAGGAAACATGAATTTTTTAATTTCTATTATTTTAACTGCTCTTTTAATTTTTATAGGGCGCAAATTTATAAAAAAACACTCAATACTTTGCTATATAGTAACTGGAATTATATCATTACTTATAATTATTGCTTCATATAGTGGTGCTATTTCAAGCTTCCCACCATTTATTAAAAACAATATAATGCCACTATTTACAAAAAGCACATTTGCAACTTCTATTTTTGTTGTAGTTATGTATACTGGTGCATTAAAAAATGGAAGTAAATTAATGAAAATATTAATGCCAATTAGAGCAGAATTATCTATTATAGCAAGTATACTTACTCTTGCTCATAACATTAGCTTTGGAAGATATCATTTTGTAACGTTATTTACAAACCCAAAATCAATGTCACTAAATATGATTTTAGCTGCAATAATAAGTATTATTTTAATTGCTATTATGATTCCACTTATGATTACTTCATTCCAAATGATAAGAAAAAAAATGAAATATAAATCTTGGAAAATGCTTCAAAAATCTGCTTATGCTTTTTATGGATTAATTTATATTCATGTAATGCTTATAATGCTTCCAATAGCTAAATGTGGAAACTTACAATACATATTAAATGTATTAATTTATAGTTTAGTATTTTTAATATATGCTACAATGCGTGTTAATAAAGCATTAAATAAAAAGGTGTTTAATAAATCTAGAACTGTAACAGCTTATTGTATAGCAGTTGTAGCTTTTGCCTGCATAACTGCATATGCTCTTATGCCATCATTAGCTCAAAAAAATACTGCTTCTGCTTCTAATAATACTAATAAAGCTGAAATTTCATTAAATGAAAATGCTGATTCTTCAAATGATGATTCTTCAAATGATGAAAATGAGATAAAAGATGAAAATTCAGATTCAAATAATGAATCTGATAATGAAGCTGAAACAAAAGATGTTGCTTCTTTAAATATTAAAGAAAATTTAAATAAAGATAATAAGTCTTTAACGCCTCAAGACAATTTAAAAGATAACAATACTTCTTCAAATGTTGGAAATGAGTCAAACGCTGGAAATGAGTCAAATGTAAATAATACTCCTCCAAGCTCTGATAATGCTCCTTCAACTCCAAGTAATCCGCCTTCAGCTCCAAATGACACTCCTTCAAATGAACCTACTGGAAGCACTAGTTCTATTTATAAAGATGGTGTTTATGAAGGAACAGGCTCTGGATATAATGGAAACATTACAGTTAAAGTTACAATTAAAAATGATGTTATTACAAACTTAGTTGTTATTGACACAGTTGATAATTCACCTTTTGTTGATACTGCAATTTCAGGAATATTTGATTCTATACTTAACTCTCAAAGTCCAGATGTTGATACTGTAAGTGGTGCTACTTTTAGTTCTAAGGGACTTATTTCTGCAGTAAAGGCTGCCTTAAAAAATGCAGAAAATTAACAATAAAAAATTTTTTCTAAGCTTAATTATTTTATTAGCGGCATTTTCATCAGCAATATTAATTAAAAACATTGCAATATTAAAAAAACAAACTGATTTAAATGACACAACTAAGCTAACTAAAGAAATTTTTGCAATGGATACAATAATGAGCTTAACTGCTTATGCTTCTGCAAATGATGTCTTAAACTTATGTGAAGAAAAAATAATTGAATTAGAAAACTTATTTTCAACAACTAATGATAATAGTGAAATTTCAATTTTAAATCAAAAAGGTGAAAATACATTATCTCAAGATACCTTTAATTTAATTGAAGAATCCTTAAAAATATGTAATTTAACAAATGGTGCATTAGATATTTCAGTTTATCCCATAGTTAGGTCTTGGGGATTTACCACTGAAACTCCTAATGTTCCATCACTTGAAGAAATAAATTATTTATTACAATATGTAAATTATAAAAATATAACTCTTTCAAAAAATAATAACACAATAAAATTAAATAATAATATGGCAATAGATTTAGGAAGTACTGCTAAGGGATATACAAGTAATACATTAATTAATATTTTAAAAGAACATAATGTAAAATCTGCTCTTTTAAACTTAGGTGGGAATGTCCATGCCTTAGGTTCTAAGCCTGATGGTACCCCATGGAAAATTGCAATTAAAAATCCATTAACCAATAGTAATGCAGCAGTTATTTCCATTGTTAATAAAGCAGTAATTACTTCTGGTGCTTATGAAAGATATTTCATTGATGATAATGGAGTAAAATATGGACATATTATTGATCCTAATACTGGAATGCCAATAAATAATGAACTTCTTTCTGTAAGTATAATTGGCAAAGATGCAGTATTATGTGATGCACTTTCCACTTCCCTTTTTGTTATGGGACTAGAAAAATCTATTGAATATTGGAAAAAAAATAATGACTTTGATGCTGTTTTTATAACAAAAGATGGTCATATTTATATTACAG
>OLNW01003653.1_pt1 | contig 11672 bp, 8 predicted proteins | sample 1672121 | NCBI WGS metagenome assembly OLNW01 (sample SAMEA3136648, study PRJEB25190) | human gut metagenome
AATTTGATCTTGGACTTGTAAAATATGCGATTCCGGCTTATTATGTCATCGCATCAGCAGAGGCAAGCTCCAACCTGTCCCGATTTGACGGTGTGAAATACGGATACCGCACAAAGGATTATGAAGAGCTTCACCAGATGTACAAAAAGACCCGCTCCGAGGGCTTCGGACCGGAAGTAAAGCGCCGTATCATGCTTGGGTCTTTCGTACTCAGTTCCGGATATTATGATGCTTATTATCTGAAAGCACTCCGTACAAAAGCACTGATTAAAAAGGCATTTGACAGTGCATTTGCAAAATATGATATGATCCTGGCTCCGGCAGCACCGACGACAGCACCGAAGCTTGGAGCTTCCTTAAGTGATCCGATCAAAATGTATCTGGGCGACATTTATACGATTTCCGTCAACCTGGCAGGACTTCCGGGGATCAGCATTCCGGTTGGACGGGATGCGAAAGGACTTCCGGTTGGAATGCAGCTCATCGGAGACTGCTTCCAGGAGAAGAAGCTTTTTCAGACAGCTTATACCTATGAGTGCCTGACAGAGAAAAAATGGGTATCTATGTATGACAAAACAGAAACAGCCGGAAAGGAGGAAGCATAGATGTCAAAGCAGTATGAAACCGTAATCGGTCTGGAGGTTCACGTAGAACTTGCAACAAAGACAAAAATTTTCTGTGGATGCAGTACCGCATTCGGGGGCGCACCGAATACACATACCTGCCCGGTATGTACCGGTATGCCGGGCTCCCTTCCGGTATTAAATAAAAAAGTAGTAGAATATGCGATGGCAGTAGGACTTGCGACAAACTGTAAGATCACACAGGTGTGCAAATTCGACCGTAAGAATTATTTCTATCCGGATAACCCGCAGAACTATCAGATTTCACAGCTCTATCTGCCAATTGCGAGAGACGGCTATGTAGAGATTGAAGTCGGAGAGCAGAAGAAAAAAGTCCGGATCCATGAGATGCATATGGAAGAGGATGCCGGAAAGCTGATCCATGATGAGTGGGAGGACTGCTCTTTAGTAGATTATAACCGAAGTGGGGTTCCGCTGATCGAGATTGTATCGGAGCCGGATATGCGTTCGGCAGATGAAGTCATTGCTTATCTGGAAAAATTGCGTATGATCTGCCAGTATCTGGGAGCATCGGACTGTAAGCTTCAGGAAGGATCCATGCGAGCAGACGTCAATCTTTCGGTTCGTGAAGTAGGTGCTTCTGAGTTTGGAACACGTACTGAGATGAAGAACCTGAACTCCTTTAAAGCGATTACACATGCGATCGAGGGAGAGAGACAGAGACAGATCGAACTCATTGAAGAAGGAAAGAAAGTCATTCAGGAAACCAGAAGATGGGATGATAATAAAGAATATTCTTATGCGATGCGTTCCAAAGAGGATGCGCAGGACTATCGCTATTTCCCGGAACCGGATCTGGTGCCGATCGTGATCAGTGATGAATGGATCCAGAAGATCAAAGACCAACAGCCGGAGCTGAGAAATGAAAAACTTGCACGTTATGAGAAAGATTATGATATTCCACGTTATGATGCGGAGCTCATTACCGGAACGAAGAAGATGGCAGATCTCTTTGAGGCGACCTGTGCAATCTGCAACAAGCCGAAAAAGGTGTCCAACTGGCTGATGGTAGAAACCATGCGTCTGTTAAATGAAAACGGACAGGAGCCGGCAGATATTAAATTTTCACCGGAGAACCTTGCAAAACTGATCGAACTTGCAGACGCGGGAACTATCAACAGTTCTGTAGCAAAAGAGGTATTTGAAAAGGTATTTGCAGAGGATGTGGATCCGGAAAAATATGTAGAGGATCACGGACTGAAGACCGTCAACGATGAAGGTGCACTCCGCACACTTGCGGAAGAAGTGATTGCAAAGAATCCAAAGGCAGTGGAAGATTTCAAGGGTGGAAAAGAAAAAGCACTTGGCGCACTGGTTGGACAGATCATGAAGGCAATGAAAGGAAAAGCAAATCCGGGTATGGTTAATGAACTGCTCAGAGAGATGCTGAAATAAAAATCAGACTGACAGAAATCCTTTGTGGAATAAATAAAAAAACGAGTAAATGTCATGTGAAAAGACATTTGCTCGTTTTTTATTACATATACTGTATCTGCTCTTTCGCCGGTTCCGAGGCCGGATTTTCAAAGAATTTCTCTTTTTCCGTCACTTCCAGTACTTCTCCATGATCCATGAAGATCACCTGATCGGCAATTCGCTTTGCCTGAGCCAGATTATGTGTGACGATGACGAAAGTATACTGGTCTTTCAACTCCAAAAGCGTTTCTTCGATTGCAATTGTATTCTTCATATCCAGTGCGGAGCACGGCTCGTCAAGGAGCAGGATCTCCGGACCGGCACAGAGGCTTCGTGCGATAGCAAGACGCTGCTTCTGACCGCCGGATAATTTGAGGGCGGATTTTTTCAGTTGATCTTTGACCTCATCGTAGAGTTTTGCTTTCTGCAGAGACTCTGTAATTTTTTCAGCAATCTCTTTCTTATTACGGATACCGTGGTATTTCAGTACATAAGACAGATTCTTTTCGATACTGTGCGGGAAAGCGATCGGCTGTTGGAAAACCATGCCAACACGCCTTCTGAGTTTTTCTTTCGGAAGAGATTTGATGTCGGTTCCTTCTAAAGTAATTGTTCCTGAGAGATAGCCGCCTTCTTCTTCTACCATCCGGTTCAGGGTTTTCAGAAAAGTTGTTTTTCCGCAGCCGGACTGACCAACGATGGCTGTAATCTGTCCTTTCGGGATCGTCAGGCTGATTCCGTGAAGAATTTCGTGTTTTCCAAATCCACATTTTAGATTTTCTATATTCAGCATATCAGTTGTCCTTTCGTAGATAGGTGATAAATTTACATATTAACTGGATGATAAGCAGGAAGAGCATCAGTACAAATGCGGTTCCATAAGCATAATCTAGAGAAAATCCGTTGTTCACAAGGATATACAGGTGATATGGAAGTGACATGAACGGATCGGAGAGAGAATGCGGAACATCTGCCTGCATGACAGCTCCGGTGTATAAAATCGGTGCAACGGCACCCATGCCGTATGCCATTCCAAGCGCAACGGTTCCGAGAAGCTCTACAGAGCAGACCGGAAGGATCAGTTTCCGGAGGGCATACTCACGGGAAAGTCCGAGACTTAGGGAGTTCTTCATATATTCACGCCCCTTCTCTTCCAGAATCTTTTCTGCTCGGATTGCAACAAAAGGAATGATCATTGCTGCAACACACAGTGCCGAACAAAGAAGGCTGCGGTTAAGTCCAAAACGGTAGATCAGAAGCGTATATCCAACCAGCCCGAACAGGATCGAAGGGATTCCGGAAAGCCCGGTGATCGCCATATTTACAAGGACGGAAAATCGTTTTCCGGTGCTGTAAAATACAAGATAAATGGCAGCGCCGATACCAAGGATACCGCCGATCAGTGCAGAAAGTGCGCCAAGGTAAATGGAACCCATCAGTGCAGGATAGATACCGCCTGCAGTTCCAAGTGGAACACCGGCAGGCTTGTCCAGAAGGAAGGACAGGCTAAATACTTTTTTCCCTTTCCAGAAGACATAAAGGAAAAGGAAGAGTGTAACAACGATCACGCAAAGTCCGAGTATACTGAGAATCAGGCGTGTGAAAAATTTCTGCAGTTTAGTTCTCATGGGTGGCAAGCCTCCTTTTCAGAAGATAGCTGATACCGAGTACGATGAAAAGAATCACAAGCAGCACAGCATTTGCAACGTAAAGTACGGAGAGGTGAAGGCTTCCGTATTCAATACTTCCCATTTCCAGTGCGGTGAGGGCAGGAAGTGTCTGACCACGTCCAAGGAGTTTGGGATAAATCGGGGAATTACCGATTACCATCATGACTGCCATTGTCTCGCCAAGTGCGCGGCCGAATGCCATCATTGCACCTGCAATGATTCCCGGCCGGATTGCCGGAAGAATAAAATGCAGCAGGGTAAATTCTCGGGAGAATCCAAGGGTGATCGCACTGAACTCGTAAGTCTTTCGTGCAGTCTGTAAAGATTCATGACAGGTGGAAATAACGAATGGTAATAGCATGATCCCCAGCACGATCCCGGCTGCCAGGATACATTGACCGGCTGCCATATGGAGGTGGGTGGCAAAGGCTTTTACAAGAACCGTAAGTCCGATAAATCCGAAGATGACGGATGGGATTCCTGCAACCAGATCGATGAACGCAAGGAATAAGGATGCCACCTTTTTCGGAAGGTAATAGTCCAGAAAGCAGGCACAGGCAACGCCGAAGATGAGTGCGAGGACAACTGCGATCGCTGAGACATAAAGGGTACCGGCAATCGCAGGTAAAAGTCCGTACTGCGGTTTCTGACTGACAGGGCGCCATTCAGTGGTAGGCAGGAACATTTTGATTCCAAGCTGTGAAATGGCAGGAATACTTTCCTTCACAATATGGATCATCATGACTGCCATCAGTGCCGTTACGAGAAAGGCAGCCAGATAAATGATTCCTTTGCTGAATTTATCTGAAAGTTTCTTAAACATAGTAAATCCTTTCTAGGTATGATGCAGGACAGACAGCGCTGTCCGGATACAAATCAAAATTGATCCCTGGGATTAACCAGCGACATATAGCAAGAAAAAGGGGTGTGTCTTTGCACACCCCTTCAATATCGGAAGATTATTTCATAGGAATGAATCCCATATCTTCTACAGTTTTCTGTCCTTCATCACCAAGAACGTAATCAAGGAAAGCCTGCTGTACATCTGTCGGATCACCAGAACCTACAAGAAGAAGTGGTCTCTGGATGATGTAAGATCCATCAAGAATGTTTTCTTTTGTTGCAGCAACACCGTTTACTTTCAGTGGAGTTACTTTTCCTTCATTCTGGTTAGCAACACCAAATGAAGCATATCCGATTGCGTACTGGTTATCAATGATATCCTGAACAAGTTCACCCATAGAAGAAGCCTGGATCGCATCCGCTTTTACTTCTGTGTCACCCATGATATTCTTCTGGAATACTTCGTGAGCTCCACCGTTGATATCACGTGTAATAACAACAACTTCTTCGTCAGGAAGAGATGAGTCAAGATCTTTCCATGTAGCATATTCGCCGGAGAAAAGTCCTACGATCTGTTCCGTTGTAAGGTTATCAAGAACATCATTTACTGGATTAGCCGGGTTTACTGCGATCGTCAGAGCATCGATACCAACCTGGTATTCTTTTTCATCTTTGATTGCTTCTTTTTCTTCATCCTTTACGCTTCTTGCAACCATACCAAATGTTGCAGTTCCATCGATAACGGCTTTGGTTCCCTGTCCGGATCCGCCTGCTGAAACGTAGATTGCGATATCTTCTTTTGGAAGAGATGAATCATATGCATCCCATGTTCCATAAGTATCAAAGAAAGTAGTAGCCATAGAAGTGATAACCGGTGCTAAAGTAGAAGATCCGTTAAATAAGATCTGGTTACTTTCTGTATCGGCAGAAGCTTCTGTCTTTGCACTCTCTTCTTTTTTGCTGTCAGCAGAATCTGACTTGCTGCTTCCGCATCCTACTGCCATAGATGATACCATAGCAAGTGTAAGAGCGATTGATAAAAATCTCTTTTTCATTGTATGTATTCCTCCCTGAATAAAATTTACATATCCAAAATATAAATTTAACATTCTTTTAATAAAATGTATGTTGCATGGACAACATTTTTTATAGATAATCTACATGAATGATATAGAATATATCTATACACTAAATATATATGGAAGGAATGGGAAAGCCATGCTATACTGTACATACGAATATGTGTTTGGTTTTTATTCTACGGGAACTTCCTGTGAAATAAAAGGTATTGCGTGCCATAGGTGCACATTTTTAAATTATGGAGGAATTCATGACGGAAGAAATTAAAAAGCTGATCATTTATACAAGAAAAATGAAGAAAAGGGAGCCGTTGTACCGGGACTACCCGGAGGAGTTCCGGGAAGAAATCCGGGGATATCTGGAAAGCAACCATATTTCCAGACTCTATGCACATCAGGTTGAGATGTTTGAGAAGGTCAGAGCCGGGGAAAATGTGGTTATTACGACTTCGACGGCAAGTGGAAAGACGCTTGCCTTTCTGCTCCCGGTATTGCAGGAAATTCTGGAAGACCCGCTGACACGTGCGATTTTTATTTACCCGACCAAGGCACTGGCAAGTGACCAGTACCGCGCGATGCAGTCGATTTTGAAATTTTTCGGAGAGGGAAGAGTTTCAGCAGGCGTGTACGATGGAGATACCAAACCTGCCGAGCGGACAAGGATCCGCAAGAGTGCAAATATTATCCTGACCAATCCGGAGATGCTGAACTCGGCATTCCTTCCGAATCACAGCAATTACGGGTTTGACGCGATTTTTGCAAATTTACGATATGTAGTGATCGATGAGCTTCATTCTTACCGCGGTGCTTTCGGAGCACATCTGGCAAATATTTTCCGGAGAATGCACCGGATTTGTCGGTATTACCATTCGAATCCGCATTTTCTGTGCAGCTCCGCGACGATCGCCAATCCGGTAGAGCTTGCCGAAAAGATCTGTGGAAGCGGATTTACGCTGATTGACCGGGATGGATCGCCGGCACCGGAGAAGGAATACTGTATTATCCAGCCGCCGGAGATCAAGGGGAATAATGACAAAGTATACGGAAGGATTGCGGCGTCAACCGTAGCAGCCGGACTGATACCGGAGCTGGTGGAAGAGGATCATCATTTTATCACCTTTGGACGATCCAGAAGAAATGTAGAAGTTATTCTAAAAGAAGCAAAGGATAAATTAGATGCTGCCGGATTTCTTGGAATGGCGCGGGTGGGCGGCAAGAATCCGGCAGATCTGATTGCAGGATACCGTGGCGGTTATACCCCGCTGGAGCGAAAAGAGATTGAGCGGAAGATGACGGAGGGAGAACTGACCGGGCTGGTATCGACGAATGCACTGGAGCTTGGAATCGACATCGGAAAGCTGGATGCAACTGTGATCGTTGGTTATCCGGGGACAAGGGCGTCCTTCTGGCAACAGAGTGGACGTGCCGGACGAAGCGGCAGTGCCTGTGTCAATTATCTGATCCTGGAAAATGAACCGTTTGACCAGTACATTGCCATCGATCCGGAATGGCTGTTCTCAAGAGAAAGTGAAAATGCGATCGTGGATCCGGACAATCTTCTGATCGAGCTTGCACATCTGCGCGCAGCGGCTGCTGAGATGCCACTTTCACTGGATGATATTGCGCTTTTTCCGGATCTTGGAGAAATGATCCCGGTGCTTTTAAGCGCCGGAGAAGTAAAAAGCCTTGCCGGAAGATTTGCCTGGGCGGGACCTGCATTTCCGGCAGGGGATTACAGCCTGCGTAATATGGACAAGACCAGGTTCAAGCTGCTCGCGCAGGAGGATGGACATGAGATCACGGAGATGGACGAATCCCAGGCATACCATGAGATCCATCCGGGTGCTGTGTATATGCATGATGGTGCATCCTATGAGATCACGAAGATGGATCTGGTCAGCCGGACAGCTTACGCCATTCCGTTTACAGGGGATTATTATACGGTACCGGCAGGACAGGAAGAGACGCGTATCCTGCATGTATTTCAGGAGGACGCGTACCAGAGGACGGAAATCCGTTTTGGAGACATCAGTGTAAACGAAATCATTGCCATGTACAAGAAACTGCAGTTCCATAACCATCAGAATCTGGGCTATGTGACGCTGACACAGCCGCTTCAGAAGGATTATGGCACGGAAAGCACCTGGCTTACGATACCGGAGAATGTTGTCAGAGTCTACCGGAGTCTTCTTTTGCCAAATCGGATGGGAGAGCTGGTACTGAACAATCATTTTGACGGAATGCAGTATGCGATCAAGAATGCAGTAATGATGGTGACGATGACGGAACGGGATGATATCGATGTGACCATGTCCAACAATGCGACCATTCCGGATGAGTTCCGGGAGGAAAAGGTGTCCCTCTTCATTTATGACAAATATGAGGGCGGACTTGGTTATTCGGAGAAGATCTATGATCTGATTCCGGAAATTCTGGAAAGTGCGATTAAAATGGTCAGCGGCTGTCCGTGTGAGGATGGCTGTCCGGCATGCGTAGGTGACTACAATCTGGATAAGAAGACGGTTCTGTGGGGACTTGATAATCTTCTGGAAGAGAGCGAACCGCCGGTTTATCTGAAGAAAAATATCAAAGAGCCACAGCCTGTGATCCGGAAAGAATTTTCTTTCTTCAATCTGCCGGATGAGTGGGAGAAGGTCTGTTATGCCGTGGTCAAAAATGGCGAGGCAGGCGGGCAGTTCCTGAAGACCATTAAAAAAGTCAGTACAGAAGGACACAAGCTAATCCTGACGATGGAAAATGAATTTTATGCAAAATGGCTGATGGAGCCGGATAACCTACAAAGTCTGACCAATACCTTGCGGTATCATGTGATCTGTCCGGCGGATATGCAGATCCGGGTACGGTATGAAGCGAAAATGGATGAGCAGGAGAAAAAAGAACGACAGAAGAAGAGAGACCGTTTGCAAAGGCGATATGATGAACAGCTTGGAAATGAATAATATAGAAGAAATAAAAACTTTAAATCCTTACCAGCAGGAGGCGGTGCTGGATGAAAGCCCGGCATGTCTGGTAAATGCAAATGTAGGAAGCGGAAAGACAACAGTGCTGATCGAGAAAGTGCGGCATCTGCATGAGAAAAAGCAGGTTTCGTATGAGAAAATGGCAGTGCTTACCTTTACCAACAAGGCGGCAGATGAGATCGCAGAACGTCTATCCAGAAAAGAAGCAGAGCTTACGGAAGAAGAACTGTGGGGATTTGGAACCTTTCACAGTGTTGCCTTAAGGATTCTGCGAAGATTTCTTCCGGAAAAGGCAGAAGACGGAACAAAATTGGAAGAATGGAACCGGGAATTTACCGTTATCACACCGGAAGATGAAATGGAAATGGTGCTTGCCATCGCAAAAGAAGGCGGTTATAAGATCAAATACCAGAACCGTCTGAAAAAGCGGATGGAAGAGGATTACGCGGTATATCGGAAAGGAAGAACACAGGGAAAATACAAAGATGATCTGTTTCAGGTCTTTCCGCTTCTTGAGAAGGCAAAAAGACAGCAGAATAAAATGTCCTTTGCAGATCTTCTGGAAGAAGGAACGCAGGTGGCAAAAGAGCAGGAAGAGGTGCTGGATCTTAAGTGGATCATTGTCGATGAGGTACAGGACAGTGACGAAAAACAGCTGAAATTTCTGGAGGCGTTAAAAGGCACACAGACCCACTTTTTTGCGGTGGGGGATCCGAATCAGGTGATCTACAGCTGGAGAGGAACCGGACCGAATATGTTCTTCCTGATCAAGCACAGATTTGGCGCAAAAGAACTGACTCTGCCGGTTAACTACCGGTCCGATGAAGTGATCCTGGAAGCGGCGAATCGGTTTCTTCAGTTTGGAGGAAAGATTGAGGGAAGTGGCGAAAGAGGGGAGAAGATTCTGGTAAGGAATCATTATAATCCATTTATCGAGGCAGAGTATCTGACAGAGCGGATCCGTGAGCTTCATGAGCAGGGACTTCCTTACCGGGAGATTGCGGTTTTCTACCGGGTGCAGAAGCAGGCAGAGATTCTGGAAAAAGTATTTGAAAGAGCAGAACTTTCTTATGTTCTTCCGGCAAAACAGAAAGAGGACGAGGATCCGGTTCCGGAAAGACCTCATATGATCCGGGAGCATGTTGCAGAAGGGAAGCTGAATGCGGTTTCAGGCGAACATACGATGGAAAAAGCGGCAGATACAGAACGACAGACGGAGGAAGAAGACGCAGTTCATCTTATGACACTGCACGCCTCAAAAGGTCTGGAATTTGATTATGTATTCATCATCGGAATGAATCAGGGACTGATCCCGCTTCGCTGCAAAAGCATAGAACAGGAAGAAGAGGAGCGCCGTCTGTTCTTCGTAGGACTGACCCGTGCAAGGAAGAATCTGGAACTTTCCTATTATACAAATCCGACGATCCCGGGGACATATGAGACACCAAGCAATTATCTGCGGATGCTGCCGGAGGAGCTGCTCGACTGGGAAGAAAAGCCGGGAAGTGAGTTGCGGAAAGCGAATCTGCAGAAACTGCGGAAAGATACGCGGGAGCTGATCAGGGAGAAAAAGCAGGAGGAAGAAGAACAGAAAGAAACATGGAAGCCAGAGCGAAAAGGCAGACATCCGAAGTACGGGGAAGGGAAGATTATTTCTGAGGACGAAATGATGATCGAACTGGAATTTCCGGGATATGGAAAAAAACAATTTCTGAAAGCATTTGGCGAAGTGGAAGTTTTGAAAGGCTTATAGAAAATGGCAATACAAATTGTTTGCTGAAAGAATTTATCAATAAAATATTTTTTCATGAAAGGGCATATGGAAGTGAATTTTTTTTCACCTCTATATGCCTTTTAAAAGAAAAGTGAATATTTATTCATAGAATTATCGCGATAATTTTATTATAATTTCAATAAATTTTATGAATATTTTATTTATTTCTAAGGAGGTAGCAATATGGATGCTATGAAAATCGCCAACAGTATACCGATGTGGATCGCCTGTGGAATCCCGGTAATACTCGTTATCGCACAGGCCCTGATCTTTGCAAAAAAATCTTATTCGGCAGGAAAGAAGATCGGACTTACAGAAAAGCAGATGAAGAACGCAATCAAGAGCAGCGCGATCACTTCCATTGGACCATCTATTGTAATCTTAAGTGGAATGCTTTCCCTTCTGATCACTGTTGGAGGACCGATGGCGTGGATGAGACTTTCCCTGATCGGTTCCGTTATGTTTGAATCTATCGCAGCAGGTTTTGGTACTGCATCAGTTGGTGTACAGCTTGGAGCAGATACACTGACACCACTGGCACTTGATATGGCAGTATGGACCATGATCCTTGGATCGATCGGATGGATCATCTTTGCAACTATTTCTGCAAGCCGTATGGACAAGGTACAGCACAAAATTTCAGGTGGAGATCCGGCAAAACTGATGGCAATTTCAAGTGCGGCTATCATTGGTGCATTTAGTTCAATGTCATCTTCTCATCTGATCAAGCTGAATAAAAACTCAGTTGCCTGCGTACTTGGAGCTGTATTTATGGCAATACTTTTAACCATTTCAGAAAAAAAGAATATCAAGTGGCTGAAAGAATGGAATCTTACGATTTCAATTCTGGCAGCAATGATCATCACAGCCGTGATTTAAAGGAGGAGCGAACATGGAAAAAAAAGATTTTTATGAAGGCGAATATATGCCGCAGATGCATAAGATTGGTAAACTTACCGGATTGCTTGGAGCTGTATTATCTTTCCTGCCGGCACTTGTACTGGCAGTTGTGTACGGACTTCTTCCAAAACCTGCTGCACTTGCCACCGCATTTATTTCTGCAGCAAGTGCATTTGGATTTCTCTGGGTTGTAGAACCGATTTCTTACTTTACCGTACTTGGTCCGGTAGGTACATACATGGCATTTTTGTCAGGAAATATTTCCAATATGCGAGTTCCTTGTGCCGGTATGGCTCAGGTCGCAGCTGACGTTGAACCAGGAACAGAAAAAGGTTCGATCGTTTCAGTAATCGGTATGGCGACAT
>OLNW01003666.1_pt1 | contig 11619 bp, 6 predicted proteins | sample 1672121 | NCBI WGS metagenome assembly OLNW01 (sample SAMEA3136648, study PRJEB25190) | human gut metagenome
CTTCTTCTTTAGTTAGTACTGGTATCATATCTACACCATTTATCGTAGAACCTCCTGCAAAGGTAACTGTAGGAGTACAAACTTCAGTATTAACTATAGCATTAGTGTTACTAGACCATATATAATAGGCTAATGTTCCTCCTACTGATAAGATTAAAATACTTACTCCAATTATTATATATAATTTGTATTTTTTTAAATATTCTTTCATAATGACTCCTTATTTACTATCTATAAAGATTTTATCATAAATATATTTATTTAACAATATTAATTATTTATTTTTTCTAAGAATTCTTCTTCATTCCATATAGGAATATTTAATGATAAGGCTTTATCATACTTACTACCTGGAGAATCTCCTACTACTACTACTGAAGTTTTAGAACTTACTGAAGATGATACTTTACCACCTAGATCTTCAATTATTTTACTAGCTTCATCTCTAGTTATATTGATTAAACTACCGGTTAGAACAAAAGTTTTATTTTTAAATTCTTCTTTTTCTTCATATTCAGTATTATTTATATAGGTTGTATTTACTCCATATTCTTTTAATTTATTTATTATTTTTTTATTATTTATATCATTAAAATATTCTTTTATACTTGTGGCTATTATACTACCTATATCATTAATATTTGTTAGTTCTTCAGTACTAGCAGTCATTAAATTATCTAATGTTTTATAGTATCTTGCTAATACTTTAGCAGTCTTTGTTCCTACATTTCTAATACCTAGTCCATATAATAATCTTTCTAATGAATTTGATTTACTTTTTTCTATTGCTGTTTTTAAATTATTTATTTTCTTGGTACCATAACCTTCTAGATTCATTAATTCATCTTCATATTTATTTATATCATATATATCGGTTACATCAGTAATAAAGCCTTCATTATATAGATCTTCAATTACTGACTCACCCATTCCATCTATATTCATAGCTTCTCTTTCAGCAAAATGAATTATGTTTTCTATCTTTCTCGCAGGACATAAATTATTAGGACAATAATAGTCTGCTTCTTTTTCTTTTCTTACTAATCTAGTATTACATATAGGACAGTTTTCTATCATAGTAAATTCTCTCTCAGTACCATTTCTTCTTTCTTTTAATACTCTTACTACTTCTGGAATTACATCTCCGGCTTTACGAATAGATATAGTATCTCCTACTCTTACATCTTTAGCTATGCAGTAGTCTTCGTTATGTAGAGTTGCTTTGGATATTAATGATCCTGCTACATGGACTGGTGAGAAAATGGCATTAGGAGTTATTTTGCCTGTTCTTCCTACCGTAAACTTTATTTCTTTTAATGTTGTTAATACTTCTTCTGCCGGAAATTTATAGGCTATACCCCATCTTGGTACTCTAGCGGTATATCCTAGTTCTTCTTCATCATCTAAGTTATTTACTTTTAATACTACACCATCTATTTCATATGGTAAGTCTTTTCTAATACTTGCTAATTTTTCAATATCTTTAATTATTTCATCTACACTACTTGCAGTAGTATTTAATTTATAATTGGTAACAAAACCTAGTTCTTTTAGATAGTCTAATGATTCTGACTGCTCTTTTATACCATAGTCTCTAGGATTTGGTATAAAATAAGCCATAAAATCTAGGCCTCTTTTAGCGGTTATCTTACTATCTAATTGTCTTACTGATCCAGCTGCTGCATTTCTTGGATTAGCAAATAATGGTTCATTATTTAATTCTCTTTCCATATTTGCTTTAGCAAATGAGACTTTACTCATATAGATTTCTCCACGTACTTCTATATCTATTGGTTTAGTTAGTCTAAGTGGTATTGATTTTATAGTTTTAGCATTTAACGTAATATTTTCTCCCACTACACCATTACCACGGGTAGCCACTCTTACAAGTAGGCCTTTTTCATAGATAAGAGAACCTGATAGACCATCCATTTTAGGTTCTACTGTATAAGTTGGATGCTTAATAGTTTTTCTAATTCTTTCATCAAAGGCTCTTATTTCATCTTCATTAAATATATCATCAAATGATAGCATTGGAGTCTTATGAGTAACCTTCTCAAACTTACTTATTGCCTCTCCTCCTACTCTTAGTGTAGGAGAATCTTCTCTTTTTAATTCTGGATACTTTTCTTCTAGTCTTAGTAATTCGCTATAATAATCATCATACTCCTGATCTGTAATAGAGGGACTATCTAAAACATAGTATTCATGACTTGCTTTATTTAATATGTTTACTAATTCTTCTATTCTTTTTTTTATGTTATCATTCATTTAATATCACCATGATAAGTATACCATAAAAAAGAAAAGAAGAAAAGTAATTACTTAACTTCTTATACTAACTTTTTAATAATTAATATTCTAAATCATCAAATGACATTTGTCCTTCTAATTCATAATTCTTTTTCTTTAGCGTTCTAATTTTAGGTTTAGGTGTTTTTAAACTATTTAACATTTTTATTCTATTTTCTTCTTTTTCTTTACTAGATATATTTATTTCTTTACGAATGCTATTTATTTCGTATGTAAAACAAAACATAGCTAGATCATGTAATGATTTATATTTTAATGAACAATTTCCTGTTTTATAATCAGTCGCATATACTTCATTAAATACAAAACTTGTTAATGTCTCTTGCATTGTAAATTCATGTTCATTCTTTGTTTCTAATATATATCTAATACGACATATATTTTCATTATTGCAATAACTGTTTCTATAAAAACTTGTTAATTTATTTAAGAAATCTCTATCACTACTTTTACTTAATACGAAGTATCTTAGAAAATCAACATTAAAATATTTAGCAGCATCTTTATAAACTAAATCGTATCTTACTTTTGATAATTTATCTTTATCTTTATAACGTATTTCAATATCTTTAGTTACATCACATTCTTCAATTATACCTTCTTGTAATAAAGCTCTTTTTAGTACAATTTCATTGCTAAAGCAAGATGTAAAGTAGTCTATTTCTTCAAGTGAGTATGAAGTTTTCTCTCTAAATTTGGATATCTTCTTAAATTCTGGTAAACTAGAAATATCTAATTTATTATATTCTTTATTTTTTTTAATGGTTAAATAATAAGCCATACTTACCTCCCAATAATGAGATTATTATATACAATTGTTTGTTTTTTGTCAAGAAAAAGATACTATTTATAATTTTCTACTCGGTTGCCTTGCTTTTTTTTAAAAAATATAATATAATGTATATGAAAGAGAAATTAGTCATAATAAAAATGGCTAACACCTATTTGCGAGGTGTTCTCTTCAAACGTTTGTTATCAGAGTGACCCCCTGAGGTGCCCCGATTTTTCAATCTATTTTCTATGGTTACCTAGCACTATTACTGCTGTGGTAACAAGAATAGTTAAAGCATATGCTATAACTAATTCCATTTACTAATAACCTCCTCCCCCTAAGGTTAAGAAATTACTTTCTATCATAAAATCACCTCTCCTTCCAAAGTAAAAGCCTTAGAAAAAGAAGAGAACACCATAAGTATTAACCACGCCAACATTATATACTAATTTGAATATCGTTAGTCAAGGAAAATATGACTATTTTTTTTATATCTTTGTAAAGCTTTTATTTATAAGTGTTTATGAGAATTTTGTATATAATACAAATGTATACAAATAATAAATATTTTAAACAAAGACCTTAGGCTTTGTTTAACAGTGAGAGACCTAAGGCTCGAACTGAAGTAAAAAAAGATAATCAAATAAATGATTACCTTATTACTATGTTAACTATTCTACCCGGAATAGTTATTATTTTTACTATTTCTTTACCTTCTAACCACTTTTTAATAATGTCACTATTTAGAGCTTCTTTTTCTAAGTCTTCTTTAGAAATATCTTTAAATACTTTAACAGTATCTCTTACTTTACCATTAACTTGAATGGCTATTTCAATGGTATCTTCAGTAGTCTTAGATTCATCATAAGTAGGCCATGGTTCATAAGTTATAGTATTATTATGTCCTAACATACTCCATAGTTCTTCTCCTAGATGAGGACATAATGGACTAAGTATTTTAACAAAACCTTCAGCATATTCAGTAGGTAAATAACCTTCTTTATATACAGCATTAATAAAGATCATCATTTGACTAATTGCCGTATTAAAGTTAAGTGTTTCATAGTCATTAGTTACTTTCTTTATAGTTTGATGATATATCTTTTCAAGATTTTTATTTTCTTTATCAAGAACTTTGTTTTCTTCAAATAATCTATATATTCTATCTATGAATTTCTTTGAAGCATCTATACCAGAATTACTCCATGGTTTATCTGCTTCAAGTGGTCCCATAAACATTTCATATAATCTTAGAGCATCTGCTCCATGAGATACTACTATATCTGATGGATTTACGACATACTCTGGATATCTCTTACCCATCTTAATATTGTTTTCTCCTAGTATCATACCTTGGTGAACTAGTTTTTTAAATGGTTCTGGTACTGGTGATATTCCTTTATCATATAGATAATTACACCACATTCTAGAGTATAATAAGTGACCAACAGCGTGTTCTGGCCCTCCGACATATAGATCTACTGGCATCCAGTGTTTTAATAATTCTGGTTTTCCTATCTCGTTATCATTATGTGGATCAATATATCTTAAGTAATACCAAGAAGAGCCTGCGGCTCCTGGCATAGTGGAAGTTTCTCTCTTACCTTTCATACCATCTATTACTACATTTTTCCACTTGGTAGCATTTTCTAAAGGGGCCATACCATTCTTACCTTTGTAGTCATCCATTATTGGAAGAGTAAGTGGTAACTCTTCATCTGGTACTAATTTGATAGTACCGTCTTCCATATGAATTACTGGTACTGGCTCACCCCAATATCTTTGACGAGCAAATATCCATTCTCTTATTTTATAGTTAACTTTCTTAGTACCTAATTTATTTTCTTCAAGATATTCTATCATCTTTTTGATAGAGTCTTCTTTATTTAAACCATTTAAGAACCCGCTATTGATGTGAAGTCCATCTCCTGTATAAGCTTCTTTAGCGATATCGCCGCCTTCAATTACTGGTATGATATCTAAATTAAACTTCTTAGCAAATTCATAGTCCCTTTCATCGTGAGCAGGTACTGCCATAATGGCTCCATTAGCATAACTTGCTAGAACATAATCACTTATCCAGATAGGTATCTTTTTGTTATTTACTGGATTAATAGCATAAGCTCCGGTGAATACACCTGTTTTTTCTTTACTAGCATTTGTTCTTTCTAGTTCTGACTTAGAGGCTGATAACTTGATATAATCCTCTACTACATCTTTATATTCAGAAGTTGTTATTTCTTTTACTAGACTATGTTCAGGAGCAAGCACACAGTAGGTAGCGCCAAACAAGGTATCACATCTTGTAGTGAATACTGTGAATTCTTTATCGGTACCATCTACTTTGAAAGTAATATTAGCACCATAACTCTTACCTATCCAGTTTCTTTGGATTTCTTTAGTGGATTCTGGCCAATCTAAATTATCTAGGTTATTTAGAAGTCTATCGGCAAACTTTGGTATATCCATAGACCACTGTTTCATATTCTTTCGAACTACTGGATAGCCTCCTCTTTCACTCTTACCGTCTATTACTTCATCGTTAGATAGTACTGTTCCTAATTCTTCACACCAGTTAACGGGCATATCAATATATTTAGCATAGCCATCCATATATAGTCTTTTAAATATCCACTGGGTCCATTTGTAATAAGATGGATCTGCTGTTGATATTTCTCTATCCCAATCATAAGAGAAACCTAATTCTTTTAATTGTTTTTTGAATACTTTAATATTTGACTCGGTAAAACCGCTTGGATGATTTCCTGTTTTAACGGCATATTGTTCTGCAGGTAGGCCAAAGGCATCCCAACCCATTGGATGTAAAACATTATAGCCTTGCATTCTCTTCATTCTTGCTACTATGTCAGTAGCAGTATACCCTTCGGGATGGCCAACATGAAGACCTACTCCTGATGGATATGGAAACATATCTAGAGCATAATACTTTGGTTTACTAAAGTCTTTTGTATCGGTCTTAAATGTTTTATTTTCTTCCCAATAATCTTGCCATTTCTTTTCTGTCTTTCTAAAGTTATACATTTTTGTTACCTCTTTTCTTTGCTGTATTAGTCTTTTTTGGGACATTTTTATCTTTAGGAGTATCTTTTACTTTAATAGTCTTTTTAGGAGTACTTACCATACCATGTTTTTGATAGTATCTACCAAGTAGACCATATAGAATAATTATAAGTAATATTATTATAAATATTCCTACGATTAATTGCCACATCCATTTATCTAATAATTTAGATATTATTATATATGTTGTATCTATAATAAAGGTATTAACAAAAGCCGTAGCATAAATAAATTTCTTATAGTTTATTTTACTTTGATCTAATCGGTAGAGGCTAACTAAGTAATAGAATTCTACGGGTACTTTATTGGGATTATATTTAGTTTTCTTTCTTACAAAGATTAACCAATATAATATAAATACTCCAATATATACAATTAAAAATTCTAGTAATATTTTTAGTATATCTTTCATAAATGCCTCCTTATATATCTATGTATTATACTATGATTTTTCTATATATTCAAGTAGATTTATAAATACATTTATATATTTTTTATCTAAACCTTTTCTTTTTAGTTTTCTTATTTTTATTCTTTTCTTTCTTATTTCTAAATCACTAAATAGTATCTTATCTAATTCTTCTTTTAAGTTGGTTCTTATTTCTAGATCAAATAAGATATTTTTTATTTCTTCATTTATTATTACATCTGATCCTACAAGTATATTAGTACCTTTGATATTTACTTTGATTTCTCTACCTACGATAGCATTATCTATTTTTATGATAAAGTCATCTCTATCATAATAAGTGCTATAACTTATTGTTTTATCTTCAATATTTACTTCAGTTATATTTCTAGTATTTTTAAATCTAAGTAAGTATGTTCTTCTTGATAATAAGTTCTTACCTTCTTCTTTTGAGATAATAAATGTATAATTATCTAATTCATACTGATAATTAAACTTAGTTATCATGTATAAGCCTTTTTTATAGTTATTAGAATAGCCATCATCTTCGTAGAAGGAATACTCACCATTATCTAGTGGATATATATTTAGTTCTAATATACTTGGTATATCTTCTTTAATATTTATACTTGTTGGTATGATAGAACCGGCTTTAACAAATACAGGATAGTCTTCATCACGATAGAAGTTATTATAGTATTTATTACCAGTATATTTTTTACCATTTAGGTAATCAAACCATATACCATTTGGTACATATATTTTCTTTATTGATCTTTTAATAACACTATTTTTTCTTTCAGTAATTGGGGCTACAAAGAAGTTTCTACAGAAGAAGTATTCATTCTTATATAGTGGTTCATCTATTATCTTAGGATAATCTATATAGAATGGTTTTACTAGTCCATGCCCAGTTTTATGATAGTTATAACTTTCACTATATAGATATGGTATTAGTTTATATCTTAAATTCATATAGTATATTATATTATTTCTAATGATACTATTCCATTTCCATGGTTCTCTTTTATAGTATACTCCGCCTTCACTAGCTAAGAGAAATATTGGTGAGAAACAAGAGAACTCAATATACCTTAAGTATAATTCGTCTTCTTCAATACCACCGTGATAGCCACCAATAGGATGAGCTATAAAGGATAAGCCCATGTTATATCCTTGAGAATTATATCTTGGTAATAAATTTAATGTTGTCCAGTTTACTAAGGTTTTACCACTCCAGATAATGGGATATCTATGCATAGCTATATTAGCATTTCTGGATAGTGTTAAGCCTCTTATATTCTTGATATTACTTAGGCCATGGTGATAGTGGTCTATCTTCCATAAATTTATTCTATCTAATGGATTATTATAATCAATACTATATACTGATACTCCAAGATTATTTAAGTTATTTATAAATATATTAAAATATATACCTATCTTATCATTAGATAATGGGATAAAATTTACTTTATCTAGATTAGTATAATTACTTATATAGTTATATTCATTAGTACCTTTATTTATATAACTAGTGGGATTAATTGTTACTCCTAGTTTTATATTATTGTTATTTAAATAACTACTTATATATTTTAAATCTATACTTGGTATTAATGTACTTCCATTATGCCAATAGTCTCCAAGTAGAAATACTGATATTGGAATATTATTTATATTGAATTTATTTACTAAATTAACTATATCACTAGTACTATAGTTATCGTTCTTATACCATATAGCTCCAAGAGCATATCTTGGTATTAGATTAGGATAACCTGTTAAAGTGAAATAATCTGTTAGACAGCCTTCAAAATCATTATTATACATAATTAGATATAAATCTTTTATATCCTTAGGTCTTTCTATGAAATTATCGTTTTCATCTAATACTAGAGACCCAGAATCATCTATTAGACATATTCCGTCTAAGGAATATAATCCTTTATCTAATATTATTTTATCCTTGATACTATCTATTGAATAATTAATGGCTCGCATATTTCTTATTTCTTTACTACCTGCCTGCCATTCTTTATTGGTACCATTTATTACTGCTTTTATATTACTACCAAAAGTAGTTGATTTGAAATCACTATCTTTTACATAAGATAAAGTAAATATACCAGTATCTATTTGAATAAGAGTATTACTTTCAGTAATAGAATATGGTACTTTAGGGAAAGATCTATTTATTACTAAAGAAGTTGGTCTATCTTCAAATACACCATTAATACTATATTCTAATCTTATCATTCTAGGAGTTAATATTGTAAATCTATATTTATTACCTATAATATAAGATTCTTTATCACTAATTAATTTATTTTTACTATCTATATAGTAATTACTTACATTAGTCATAATATCCTTTCCTTTCTATTCTTTTTATCTACATATCTATTTTACTTTATAAGGCACCAAACTAGTGTTAATACCAAAATTTATTTTTCATTTTTCGCCTTTCCATGAATACTTATCTTCTCTTGGCGACTTTCGCCGCCCTTGCCCCTAACAGACTTCACCTGTTTGAGGGGTCCCTTACCAAGTTCTTCCTACCAAAGTTATCTCAAATTAACTGCTTACGCACTTAATTTGTATGGTTTACTACTTGAGCCATCTCCCCCCGACTCTATTCCTAGTTCAGAACTTAGAGAAAGGACTGGCACGGCCCCATACGCAACATACGCAATGCTGTCGCGGCTCACAAAGCCGCCCGAATTCACATACCACGCATTGCTCGAACTGCCGGAACGAGGGGTTAATAACCATCCAGTATTGCTTCCATTATTTGTTATAATTGCTTTCATCCAGTTGTTTGAGGTACAAGTTCTATTATCGTAATCGTATAGTGTTTTATCTTTACACTGATTTAAATCTGCCGCATAACCATAATCGCTTGGATATGCTAGTGCTATTTTACCTTTCCAAGTTGTAGGTCTTCCGGAATATACTGTTGTTCCTCTTTCATATTCATATATTTGATTTGAATATACTGAATTACTATTCCAGCCTCCTAGGTTATATGTTGTCTCTGCAATCATATTTCTTGTTTCAGCATTTTTTATTCCTGTACTTGTAAAATCACAATCTACTGTGGCATTATTTTGACCGCTATAGCATTTTCCTGAGGCACTATTGTAATATAAACTTTGTCCTAGATTGTTGTCATTAGAGTCTACTTTATAGTAATTACTTGGATTAAGTAGTTTCATTAATCTTGCTGTAGTCCAGTCATTTTTACCAGTATCGTTTTCTGCTCCTGTTGAAGTATCTTTATTATCCCATGAATATGCTCCAATACTTTCACTTTTTATTAATTTTAATTTACCATCAAATACTCCTATTATTCGCCATGTTTCACATGTACTAGATGTTTGATTACTATAGTCAGAACAATTAAAATATATATAGTTATTAGGATTTGCTCCATAATATCTTATATTACCACCATCTAGACTAGTTGTAGTACCACCCAGTCTATCATTCATTAATGATACTGATGGTGCTGTATTATATGTAATACTATTATTTGTTGCTGTTACCTTTGCTGCACTAGTATATAAACTAATAATAGTGTCTGCTGCTGTTGGTTCTTTTTGAAGACTAGCAGTGCAATCTACTGATATACTAAGAGATTCATTAGATATATTACCTAGTTCTTCACTATTATCAAGCCATACATATACTGTATATATTTGCTTAGTTTGTTCTAGATATAGATTTTTTAATATTGTTACTTTTGAACCGGATGTAGTACCTTTTAAAGATCCCTCCTTTAGTACATTACCATTATTTACTACGGCATATTTAAGTGCAGGACTATTACTTAAATTAGTACCTATAGTATTAACAGTTAATTCTATTTTACCATATATATCATAAGAGTCATCCTTCTTCCAAAATTCAATATCGCTACTTGCTCCGCCTTCATAAGAAGTACTAGGATTTAAAGTAGCGGCAGTTATATCAGTACCTTTAACATAATTAATATAATATGCTAGTCCATGTGTTGTTGTATTTACTCCAATATTTTTAGATAACTGAGTTTTATATAAAGCATAAGTACCACTTACTATTATTGTTATCACTAATACACTTAAAGAAATTATCATAAATAGTTTACTCTTTTTCACTATATTCACCTTACTTTTCTACTAATACAATGATATCATAATATAAAAAAAAGTGCAATAAACTCACACTTTTTTCTTGAGTATTTTTTTGATTATGTAAAATAATATTGTAATAAATGTATAGAATATTATTACTAAGATACTTCCTATTATACTGGTATTTTCTACTCTTACTATTAAGGTTAATAATACTAATATTAAGCATAATATTATATTTTCGTAAATAATATTTAAAATATTACTAAAATTATTTAAAATGCTTATTTTTAACTTTTTATTTATAAATATAATACTAATAATTGTACTAGTAGCCATACCTATTATTATAGATAATACACTACCAAAATATAGACTACTACCCATACGATAACTGGCATTAATAAGTGGTATTTCAAATACTAGTTTAATTATTAATCCACTTAATAAGGATATTTTATTTATTTTACTACTGGTAACTTTTATACTTATATCCATTACATAATTATATAATGTATAAAAGAATATTAATACTACTAAATCAAACAGAAAATTATTATTACTAAATAGTATTTTACAAATAGGACCTGATATTATCATTAAAAGTATTGTTATTGTAATCAAATAATTAGATACTTTAATTATTTGATTACTAAAATTATCGCTATTTACTTCAAGATGTTTTTTTAATATATAACTAATATATTTTATAAAGTATATTCCATAGAAGTATACATTAACTATAATTATACTTGTATTTTCATAACTATAATTATATTTATTAATTAAAGTATAATATAGTATTATTATTGATGTATATATATAGCCTTCTTTAATAAGATTATATATAGTTATACTTTTATTAATATCTAATATACTTCTTATTATTTCTTTATAATTATATTTTTCTCTTACTTTTACTTTATTTT
>OLNW01003675.1_pt1 | contig 11601 bp, 8 predicted proteins | sample 1672121 | NCBI WGS metagenome assembly OLNW01 (sample SAMEA3136648, study PRJEB25190) | human gut metagenome
CCGTTTCCAACTATTCCATTCTCCCCAGCATAGCTGGGGGATTAGACTTTTCATTCATTCTTGCACTGTTTTACACCATGTTCCTTATGATGGCTAACATTTTGAACAGAAACAAGAAACTACAGCAGGAGAATCATTTTCTTTCCGTCCAGCAGGAACGATATGAAAATCTCCGCATTTCTATCGAAGATGCAAGACAGGCACGGCACGATACCCGTCATCATTTTCTTCAACTGTCTGCAATGGCAGAAGATGGCGATCTTGAGAAGATAAAAGACTATCTCAGCCTTGCAATCAGTAAAGTTCCCAGTCTTGATTTTCATTTTTGCGAAAATCAGGCTGTTGACCGGGTGATTGGCTATTATTATGCACTTGCCCAAAAGGATGAGATTCCGTTTCATGCCAGGATCCAGCTTCCAGCTCCACTTCTGTTGGATGAAGCTGATCTGTGTCTTGTTCTTTCCAATCTTCTGGAAAATGCATTGGAAGCCAGCCGGAAGACAACAAAAACACGGCAGCAGATTTTTGTTGAAGTCTATCCTCATCTGACTTCAATTCTATTAATAAAAGTAGAGAATAACTTTGACGGGAATGTCAAAGAGAAGAACCATCTCTTCCATTCTTCCAAACGGAAAGGACCTGGAATCGGCATACAGTCTGTCCGCAGAATGGTAGAAAAGAATGGAGGATCCAGCAGCTTCACTCATGAAGATGGCTGTTTCACAGTTAAGATTATGCTGCGCGCAAACCAGATAATCAGTTGAAAATACGGCGATCAGAAGGCCTGCGATTCCAATTCCTGCTTTCATCATGATCTTGACGATATCACTCTTTAATGAGGTTCTCTTTTCCATGATTATGCTTCCGCTTCCTTTTTGAATGAATAGCGTATCAAAACAGCTGCCATCCTTCTGGATGACAGCTCACTACTCCATCGCCTCTTCCACCGCCTGCTGCACCTCCTCAGGCACTTCATCGGTAAATACCGGCGAAAAGATTTCATCTTCAATTCCAACACCATAAGCCTTATTTCCGTTCAGACTGCCTTCCAGATAATGATCCAGAATCCAGGAATAGATCTTTCCAAAATCAAACCGGATCGATGCGATCACAGTTCCCGGTGCAATCTCATTCTGATTCTCCGAAAAACCAATCGCCTTCACACCATGTTCCTTAGCCGCTTCAATACAGCCGTTTCCTACTTTATTGGCATAGATAAATAAAATATCCGCACCATGATTGATCATCTGATTCGCAATCTCTTCTCCCAGCGATTCATCTTCCCAACTGTTCGCATACGCTCTGAGCACCTCCGGATGAGGAATATTCCGCTCCCGTGCAATCGTCCGTACATCCTGTTCATACTGATTCAGAAGCTCTTCCATTGCCTCATTTGGATAACCTGCGATCGTGCCCATAACTCCCGTCTGCGTCATGTTCCCGGCAATAATCCCTGCAAGATGACTCGCCTCCTCCTCTTTTGGATACACAGAAAATACATTCTTTCCTACATCTGAACGTCCATTCAAAATGCAGAAATCAACCTCCGGATAATCTCCTGCCACAGATGAAACCACTTCTTCAAACTGAGATCCCGCAAGAATGATCAGATCATAATCTTTTCTTGCGTAATTACGAATCACAGATTCAAAATCTTTCTCCGCAACATTACTCTGATACTGTAATGTAACATTTGTTTTTCCGTCTTTCCTGCATTTCTCCTGGCATTCCAGAATTCCTTCATAATTAGCCGCATTCCAGCTCTGATCATTCGTCTCTCCCGGAAGAATAGCCACAATTTTAGGCTGGTCAGCAGGAAGAATCTTCTGACGGGTATAATACCAACAACCTCCCAGAATGCAGATTCCTGCAATCATCAGAAGTATCCATCTCGTTTTTTCTCTCTTCTTCCTGTTCCAGCCCTTCATATTCCTGTTCCCTTATGCCTTATCTTATGATGTTTTTTACAGATTTCCCTGATACGGTTTACGGTGGAGATACTGTCCGTCTCCGCGTGCACCCTTGAATTCATTGTTCTCAGCGATGACTTTTCCTCTCTGCATTACAAGATCGATCTTACCTTTCAGAGGTGTTCCCTCGTAAGCTCCATGCATCATCTCGTGTGTCAGAGTCTGTTCCTGATCTGCGTCAATGATCATCAGGTCACCATCTGATCCCGGTTCAATGATTCCTTTCTTCGGATACATACCATATACTTTTGCAGGATTTGTACAAGCTACTTCTACCAGCTTGTTGATACTGATTTTCTCTTTCATTACACCTTCTGAGAAGAGAAGAATCATTCTTTCCTCTACACCCGGAGCTCCGTTCGGGCATTTTGTGAAGTCATCTTTGCCCATCTGTTTTTCTTTTTCATAGTTGAATGGGCAGTGGTCTGTCGCAACAATCTGAATCTCTCCTGATTCCATTCCTTTCCACAGAGCATCGATATCAGCCTGTGTACGAAGCGGTGGAGACATAATGTATTTGATTCCATCCGGATCTTTATATTTGTCTTCTGTCAGTGTCAGATACTGTGTACATGTCTCAACAAAGATATTCTTCTGTCCCAGTCTTCTTGCCTCTTCTACAGCTTCAAGACTCTCTTTGCATGACAGATGTACAATATAAACCGGTGCATCTCCTGCGAGTTTTGCAAGATACAGCACACGTCTTACCGCTTCTGCCTCTGCAAGGTTCGGTCTGCTCTTTGCATGATAGATCGGTGCTTTCTTTCCTGATTCAGAATACTCTTTCTTCAGATGCTCTACTACATTGTGGTTCTCACAGTGGAATGCTGTGATGCCATGAAGCTCTTTCATCTTCTTGAGCACTTCAAGAACTCCATCATCATCAATCTTGTATCCATAAGTCAGATACACTTTTGTACTCTGTACACCGTCATCCATCATAGTTTCCAGTTCATTCAGAATCTCCTCATCCACATGCTGAACAACACCATGGAATCCATAATCAATGACTGCTTTTCCATCTGCCAGTCCATGATATACGTCTAACTGATGATGAAGCGGTACACCGGCCGGTCCAAATCCCATATGGTCTACGATCGTTGTTGTTCCACCACATGCCGCTGCAACAGTTCCTGTATAAAAATCATCGACAGCTCTTGCGATTCCAACATCGATGTCCATATGTGTATGAACATCCACTCCACCCGGCAGTACATATTTACCTGCCGCATCGATCACCTTGAGTTCTCCTTCCCCGGCTTTCTCTTCCAGATTCTTTCCGATACATGTAATCACTCCATCCTCAATGAGAATATCGGCTTCACAGATATCTTCCGGAGATACGATTTTTCCGTTTTTTACAAGTGTTTTCATAGTCTTTGCTCCTCTCATCTTAAATTACCATTCGCAATATACTTTGAACAGAATCATCCATGCATTCTAAATCACATCTGCCGATGGGACAAAATCTGTTCAAATCAAATTGTATATTCTCTGCGCTGATGACCAAAGCAATCAGCTCCTGCGTGAACAGTAATTTCTTACTTCTTTGTTACTTTAATATAAATAAAATATGCGAGTCCTGCACCAATACTTCCTACTACATATGCATTATCAAAAATCCATTTCAACGGTGCAATGTATTTTCCTGCAAAAATGATCAGCATAGCTGCAACGAAGATTACAATGATCGGAATATTAAATCCTTTTGTATAATAGTATCTTCCACCGTCTTCTCTATACATTTCCACCATGTCAACCTCTGCCTTATGCTCGAACAGATAAGATACGAGATAAAGTCCTGAAATCGGTCCTAACAGTGCTCCAAGCATTCCACATACATTATAAATCAGATCGTAAGCACTTGCCAGTGCATTCCACGGCTGTGCAAATAATGCAAGAACGGCTGCAATCAGAGCTGCTTTTCTATAATCGATCTTCTTTGCAAATAACGTTGCGATTACGTTTGTCGGTGGGACAAGGTTTGCTGCAACGTTTGTTGTCAGTACTGCCATAATAATGAACAGTGAGAAAATAATTACGATCAGCGGATTTTCAAATTTACTTACCAGTACTGCCGGCTCCCAGATTGCTTCTTTAAATACAATTGCTGCACCTGCAGTTCCGCAGATTCCTACGAATGAGATAAATGCTGTCATAACCGGTGCACCGACAAGCTGACCTGCTGCCTGTGCTTTCTGTGTCTTACAGTTCTTTGTAAAGTCTGCCATTGAAAGAGCAATTCCACCGTCAAATGCGATCATAGAAGAAAGTGCCGGGAAGAATAATGTCCAGAAATTCTTCGTCGGATCTCCCTGAAGGGACGGATCTGAAAGCAGTTTTGAAATGCTCCAGTCTGCGCTTCTGATTCCCCAGATAATTACGATAAAACTCAGCACGATCAGAACCGGTGCTGCAAATTTCTCAAGCTTCTGTACTGCTCCTGAACCAGAACCTGCAATGTACACGTTCATTGCCCAGAACAGCAGGAAAGAAATGAAAAGACCTTTAAATCCAAGATTGCCCCATGCCGGAATAATGGCTGAGATAATCGCGTTCAGTGCCTGACCTCCGATCCACGCCTGTACGCCAAACCAGAAACATCCAAGAACACCTCTGACGATCGATGGAACTACGGTACCTTTTGATCCAAACACCATTTTACTGAGCATTGGATAACCAAGACCAAACTTTGTACCAAAATGTCCCAGTACAACTGCAAATATCATAACCAGTGTGTGACCTAATACAATCGTAATCAGAGCCTGTGCCCAGGACATACCTGACACGATCAGACCACTCGCCACCTGATAAACAGCAATTGAAACAATCATTCCGATCCACAGATTCCCCATATCCCATGCAGACCATTTACGTTCTGATGCTCCAAGCGGTTTTGTTGCATCCGCATAATTGTTTTTATATTTGTGGATTTCGTCTACACCAGCCGGTGTAAGTTCTACCATATCTCCTGTTTGTTTTTGAAAAACTCCCATTTTGTACCTCCAACTATTTTCTGATTTTCATATCATTTGCGCATTGATATCTGATACTTAAATCTTAGTACAATCTGTTTATTTTTCAATGTGACAAATATCCACTTTTGTTTATTTTTTACGGTTTTTATGTAAAATTTTCACTGATTTCGATATTCTGTCGGTGTAAGTTCATACTTTTTCTTGAACATACTGCTGAAATAGTGTACATCGCTTATACCTACTTTAACAGCAATTTCACCAATTCGCAACTGTGGATTTTCCAGATACTGACACGCTTTCTCCAGACGGTAATCCATAATGTATTCTGATACATTTTTCCCAGTATGTTTTTTAAACAGCTCACTTAAATAATTCGGTGTGATACACAATTGTTCCGCAATTTTTGTCAGGGAAAGCTTCTCCGGATAATTCAGCGAAATATAGTCTATCGCTTTCTGGACAAACAGATTTGTCACCTTCTTTTCCGGCCCTTTTGCCTGCTGCTTTTCCTCTGATTCTTTCTGAATTCCTTCCAGAATTCCGATCAGCTCTCTTGCATTGGTCGGCTTGGTCAGATACCGCATCACTCCCAGTTCGATGGCACGCTGTGCAAATGCGAAATCACTGTAACCGCTTAAAATAATAATCTTCGTCTCCTGATCTTTCTCACGGATGCGGTCAATGAGCTCCAGACCGCTGATTTCCGGCATTTTAATATCCGTAATGATTACATCCGCATGACAGACCGAGAGCTGTTCCAGCGCCTCTGCCGCATTGTCAAATACACCTGCAACCTCGAATCCCGGTCTGGATGATAACAGTCTCGATAATCCATTTCGTATCTTTGGCTCATCATCTACGATTACAATCTTCATCTTTCTTATGCCTCCTTTACACTCTCTTTTGCAGGAAGAAGGATCTTCACGGTTGTCCCTCTCTCCCACTCACTCTCAATTGTAAGTCCATATGCCTCTCCAAAATGAAGCTGTACTCTTCTGTGTACATTCCTCATTCCGATATGTTTTCCACCTGCTTCTTCCGCCAGTATGCTCTTTCTGAACCGCATCAGCTCCTCTGCCTGCATTCCGATTCCGTCATCCGTCACATCAATCTCAAACACATTCTCTCTGACCTTCGCGCAAATCAAGATCGTTCCCATTTCCTTTTTCTTCTCAATTCCATGAATAATCGCATTCTCAACAATCGGCTGAAGGATCAGCTTCGGTACCAGGCAGTATTTTGCTTCCTCATCAATCTCCATCTGTACAGAAAGCCGGTCTTCCAGACGGTTTTTCTGAATACAAAGATAACTCTCAATGTATTTCATCTCTTCTTCAAAAAGAACCAGCATTTCTTCCCCGTGCAGAGAATATTTCAGGATATCTCCCAGAGAAACGACCACATCACTGATCTCCCACTCTCCTTTTTCGATCAGCATCCAGTTGATCGAATCCAGCGTATTATAGAGAAAATGTGGGTTGATCTGTGCCTGAAGTGCGGTCAGTTCCGCATTCTTCTGCGCCAGTTTCTGCTGGTAGACTTCCGTGATCAGCTGGCGGAGCTGCTGCACCATGTAGTTAAAAGAATGCACCAGCTGTCCAATCTCATCCTTCGCCCTCGTCTCAACCTGTACGTCAAATTCCCCTGCCTCCACCTGTTTCATAGCATTTTTCAGTCTGCCGACCGGTCTTGTAAATGTATAGCATAAAATATAGATCACCGCACATGCTACAAGCATGGCCATCATCACAATTCCGATGATTCCCTCTCTTAATCGTTCTGCCTGCGGGAAGAAATCATCAATCGATACAACTGTATAAGTCTCCCACCCGGTCAGTCCGTTGTACTGCCGGCATGCAAAATATTCTTTATTTTCCCAGGTAAATGCATATCTTCGTACTCCGCTTTCCATTCCTCTCGTCACCATATCTACCCACTCGTAAATACTGGTCTTATTGGAACAAAGTACATTTTCCTGACCATCCATCAGATATATGTACTGATTCTGGAACGTGCTGTAGTTATTCAGCATCAGCAGACTGAATACTTCTGGATTCAGTTCGATTGCCAGAACTCCGATCTTCTCTTCCTTCTCCGGATCTCCCTGATTTTTGCAGATTGGACTTATAAAACTTACTACGTCTTCTCTGGTACCACCACAGACCGCAGTACCCTTACCGATCCACACACCATCTCCTACGACATCTTCCGCTGCTTTCAGATACTGCTGCATCCTTCCCTGATTCTGCACCACCTCATTGCCTGAATAACTGTAACTCAGATTTCCCTCTCCATCCATTAACAGGATATCAGAACAGGAAGAGGCCAGACGTACCAGACTGTCAAACCATACATCCAGCTCTTTTTTTATTTTTTCTGACGGATCTTGCTTTTCAAGATAGGACAGGAGCATCTGGCTTTCTTTTACATTATCTGAAAGGCTCGTAATCTGCTGTATCTGATAATTGATCGATATGTCAATTCGATTGATTGTGTCTGCCATTTCCTGTTCTTTATTATCCAGGACAAGATTTTTTGCATTCTGATAAGAAAAATATCCAATGATCGATCCCAGTATCAGAACCAGCATAATAAATGACAGCATCAACTTTTTTCTCAATGTCATTTTTGCTTTTCCCCTAATTGATTCCTGTTTTTCTAATATTCACAGGTAACCTTTAAACATAAGCTCATCTCGCCATCTAGAATTGCCTGCAACGATGGACGCGACAACCCAAAACCAAACCGTTCAGCCTATGCTGAACAACAACCTGATTTTCATGAAAGATATGAATCCTCACCCCGCCGACAGAATCAGTTTATAAATCATCTGCGCCACTTCTTTCATCCGTTCACAGTCCACAAAGGAATAATTCATCACATAGGTATTTTCATATTCCTGGTCTTTTTCTTCAGAATGATAAAAGGATGACAAAGTAGCCATCCGGATTCCTTTTGCCCGCATTCTTGCCTGAAATTCTTCTTCACTTAACTTCGTATCCACATGCATCAGAAAATGTACACCTGCGTCTTCCTCCCGGATCGTGATATATTTTCCCAACGGTTCTTTCAGAAACGTGTTCAGAATCTTATCGCGCTTCTGCTGATAATAATTGCGCAGTCTGTTAATATGCTTCTCAAAGGAGCCCGAATTCATAAATTCTGCAAGCGTGTACTGTTCAAAGTTCGACACTGTACAGGAATAAAATGACAGTTCTTTATAATATCGCTCTGCAAGTTCTTCCGGAAGCACCATATAACTGATTCTGACCGTTGAACACAGCGTTTTTGAAAATGTATTAATATAGATCACTTTTCCGGATACATCAATGCTTTGCAGCGAAGGAATCGGTTTTCCGGTCAAACGCAGCTCACTGTCATACTCATCTTCTATAATATACCTCTCCTTCTCTCTCGTAACCCATCCCAGCAGTTCATACCTTTTGCTGATCGGCATGACAATTCCGGTTGGATAATGATGAGACGGGGAACAGTGCATTACATTGATATTCTTCTCCTCAAGTTCTTCTGCTGAAGGACCTTCTTTTCCAATTTCAACATAATCATACTCTACCCCCATACTCCGGTAGATCCGCGCAGTTTTATGATATCCTGGATTTTCTACCCCGTATTTCAGATTCTGTCCCAGAAGCTGGATCAGCAGACTGTACAGATACTCTGTTCCGGCACCTACAATGATCTGCTCCGGCCGCACTGTCATCCCACAGAATTCCTGGAGATACCGCGCAATACTCTGTCTGAGTTCCAGCACCCCTCCACAGGGAGGATTGATCATCATCTCCGTCTGATATTCATTCATGACAGCTCGCATAGTTCTCGTCCAGATAGAAAATGGAAATGCGCTGCTCTCTGTCTGATTGCTTGTAAAATCAGCAATATATGCATTTTTTCCACCCGTCAGTGATACTTTACTGCTGTTTATTCCCCTGCTTTGCAGACTGTAAGAGAATTCCCCCTGATTTCCACTCATTGAAAGTGTCTGTTTTGTTCTTCTTTTCCCACTGTTTGCACCTGTTTTTCCTGTTTTATTCCACTCTGACCAATCGATTTCTTCCTCTCCTGACGCTTTCTGCTGAAAATTGTCTCCCTGCAGAATAATCTCCCGAAGATCTGATACATAATATCCGCTTTTCGGAATGGAATAAATATATCCTTCTGCCACAAGCTGACCATATGCATTTTCCACAGTGATCACGCTTATGGCCAAATTTTTCGCAAGCGCACGCTTGGAAGGAAGTTTCTCTCCACTCTTGATTTTCCCCTGAATTATGTCGTTTTTTATACATTTATACAAAAATTCATAAAGCGTATCTGACCCTATATTCTGGAAATTGTAAGTTAACATAAACCTTATTTTCTCCAATCTGACCTTTTTGAATATATTTAAATTGAATATTTTTTTATAGTCACTCTGTAAGTATACTAATACCCATCGGAAATGTAAATCTTTTCCATAAAAACAATTTTAAAATTTGCAACCTTATGATGAGCATTTGCTCCTGAGCTAAAATATTTCTTAAGAAAGCACCTTTAAGACACGCTCTAATCCACAGGGTTACACAAAATAAAAAAAGAAAGGAAATGTTACACTCCTCGTTTCTTAACTATGAATGTAACATAAAAGGAAAGACATGAGTACAACTACAAACGAAAGATATGAATTAAATAAAAACCTTGCACAGATGTTAAAAGGCGGCGTCATCATGGACGTTACAACACCAGAACAGGCAAGGATTGCAGAAGCAGCAGGTGCCTGTGCTGTTATGGCTCTGGAGAGAATCCCGGCCGATATCCGTGCTGCCGGCGGTGTATCCCGTATGAGCGATCCAAAGATGATCCGCGGTATCCAGGATGCTGTTTCAATCCCGGTTATGGCAAAATGCAGAATCGGACATTTCGCAGAGGCACAGGTTCTTCAGGCAATCGAGATCGACTATATCGATGAAAGTGAAGTTCTTTCCCCTGCTGATGATGTTTACCATATTAATAAAAGAGACTTTGATGTTCCGTTCGTATGCGGTGCAAAAGACCTTGGAGAAGCACTCAGACGTATCAACGAAGGTGCATCCATGATCCGTACAAAAGGGGAACCTGGAACAGGCGATATCGTACAGGCTGTCCGCCATATGAGAATGATGAACAGTAAGATTGCCCGCCTTGTAAGTATGCGTGAAGATGAGCTCTTTGAAGCAGCTAAACAGCTTCAGGTTCCATTTAATCTTGTTTTATATGTACATGAAAACGGAAAGCTTCCGGTTGTAAACTTCGCAGCCGGTGGTGTCGCCACTCCTGCTGACGCTGCTCTTATGATGCAGTTGGGGGCAGAAGGAGTCTTTGTAGGATCCGGTATCTTCAAATCCGGCAATCCGGCTAAGAGAGCCGCTGCAATCGTACAGGCTGTCACAAACTACACAGATGCAAAACTGATTGCTGAACTTTCCGCTGACCTCGGTGAAGCCATGGTTGGAATCAACGAGCAGGAAATTGCACTTCTGATGGCTGAAAGAGGAAAATAAAGATTACCGTTTATACTCATGCTTTGGACAGTAACAAATAAAGTAGTGCATCACAACTAAAAGACATTTTCTATAAACCTACCATAGAAAGGATTCTGCTCTGTCAGAATCCTTTCCTTAAATCAAATGAAATACTCGCTGTATTATGATTCGCTGAACACTTGTAATACAGCGTCAGATACATTTTTTATATTTAAATGAAAGGAATATTAAAAAATATGACAATCGCTGTATTAGCCTTACAGGGGGCATTTATCGAACACGAACATATGATGAAAAAACTCGGAGCAGACTGCATTGAACTGCGAAAAGCAGAAGATCTAAACAAACACTATGATGGTCTCATTCTCCCGGGCGGTGAAAGCACTGTTCAGGGAAAACTTCTGAAAGATCTTGAAATGTTTGACACTTTAAAGGAACAGATTCAAAATGGACTTCCTGTTCTTGCAACCTGTGCCGGACTGATCCTGCTTGCAGACCAGATTGACGGACAGGAGGAGACCTATTTCGGAACTATTCCAATGACTGTAAAACGTAATGCTTACGGCCGCCAGCTTGGAAGCTTCCACACTACTGCTGATGCAGCCGGAATCGGTGAGATACCTATGACCTTTATCCGTGCGCCTTATGTAGGAAACGTCCGCACTGACCTTACCGGAGAAAAACCGGAAATCCTCTGCACCGTTCAGGATAAGATTGTGGGGGTAAAATATAAGAAGCAGATGGGATTTGCATTCCATCCGGAACTGGATGCAGATACAAGAATACATGAAGCATTTCTGAATATGATCCATAACTGAAACTACTATTAAAGAATTTTAAATTGAGTCTACTTTTAGATGAGATTAGATCTGTAGAAACAGTCTGATCTCATCTGTTTTCATAATCAGCTTTTTCTCCTGATGTGTCCCATCCATTGTCCTATATAAAGGAAAATCTCAATTTCTGATCAGTCTGACTATAACAAAACACGCCTGAAAACAATTTTCTCCAGACGTGCCTCTCATTCCATGTATAATTTAAATTGTACCTTCAAAACTACATACAGCTTCAACCAACATCATCATCCATTTACCTATCACTGCTTTGGTTATGCCCTCGACCTATTAGTAACAG
>OLNW01003680.1_pt1 | contig 11594 bp, 5 predicted proteins | sample 1672121 | NCBI WGS metagenome assembly OLNW01 (sample SAMEA3136648, study PRJEB25190) | human gut metagenome
CCATGGTCAACAATCTTTCCGACAGGAGAGATAACTGCAGCAGTACCGCAGAGACCACATTCAGCGAAATCTTTCACTTCATCGAAGTATATTTCTCTTTCCTCAGCTTCTAATCCCAGGTATTCCTTGGCAACATAGATTAAGGAACGACGTGTGATAGAAGGAAGGATACTGTTGGACTTCGGTGTGACAACTTTGCCGTCTTTTGTAACGAAGATGAAGTTAGCACCGCCTGTTTCTTCTACCTTGGTACGTGTAGCTGCATCAAGATACATGTTCTCATCGAATCCGTTCTTGTGAGCATCTACGATTGCATGTAAGCTCATTGCATAGTTAAGACCTGCTTTGATATGGCCTGTTCCATGAGGTGCAGCGCGGTCGAAATCACTGACGCGGATTGTGATTGGTTTAGCACCGCCTTTGAAGTATGGTCCTACAGGTGTAGTGAATACACGGAACATATACTCATCAGCAGGTTTTACACCGATAACCGGGTTAGTACCCATCATATATGGACGAACATATAAAGTTGCGCCTGAACCGTATGGCGGAACATATGCTGCGTTAGCTTTTACAGTCTGAACAATTGCATCAACAAAACGGTCTTCCGGGAATACAGGCATCTCAAGTCTCTTTGCTGAGTTTGCCATACGTTCTGCATTTAAGTCAGGACGGAAAGTAACGATATGTCCGTCTTCTGTAGTGTAAGCCTTCATTCCTTCGAAAACTGTCTGCGCATACTGGAAAACACCTGCACATTCGTTCAGTGTTACATTAGGATCTGTTGTCAGTTCTCCGGCATCCCATGCGCCGTCTTTGAATTTAGATACATAACGATAATCGGTCTGTACGTAACCGAAGCCTAAGCTGCTCCAGTCGATATTCTTTTTTTCCATAATGAATCTTTCCTCCGTTCACACATATTTACAGTATTTACAAGTGTGATTACTGTTTATCTCTTTACCATTGTAAAACTTTTGTCTGCTAAGTTCAATGGGAAATTTCCAATTTTAATGAAAAATTGAAAAATCGTGTTACTGTTCACATACAGTAACAAAAAATCCGCCAGTCTTGTTTTTTATAGAGGATTTCGCTATAATATGGAATAGAAAATGGAGGAAAATATGAGCGAGAATTTTGATGAATTAGGAGAACTTGGAGACAAAATAAAAAAGATCATAGACACAGCAGTTTCTACTAAAGATTACCGCCAGATGACCGAGGATATTAAGCAGACGGTGGGACAGACTGTTAACAGCGCAGTAAATTCTGCTGTAGATTCCGGAAGCGAGGCAATCAAAAATGGTCTGAATAATGTATTTGGAACCGGAAACAGTCAGTCCGGTGATTCCGGGGTATACCGCAATAAAACAAAAGAATTTGAAGAAAAGCGCAGGCGGGAACGTGAACAGGAGCAGGAACGTCAGAGAATTGAGAAGGAGAAAGCAAAAGAGAAGATGCTGACTCTTTATGAAAGGAACACCGGGGGAAGAATGAAAGGTATGATGATTGCTGTTTCAGGTGGAATCCTTGCCAGTGGAATGGGACTGGGAACTCTGGTCCTTAGCATCTTTGGAGCGGTGGGGCATATGAGTTCCCTTGTGACCGGTGGAACCTGTTTTATGGCAGTCGGAGCTTTGACAGGAGTGGGACTTCTCGCAGGCGGCATTAAAAAACTGGGTAAACTGGAACGTTTTCAAAAGTATATTGACACACTGGGAAATCACACATACTGTAATTTTGAACAATTGTCAGCAGCAGTAAATAAGCCGGTGAAATTCGTTAAAAAAGATATTAAAAAGATGATTGATGACAGATGGTTCCGTCAGGGACATATTGATGAACAGGAAACCTGTCTGATCACCAGTAATGAGACTTATCTGCAATATACGCAGACGCAGAAGGCACTTGAGCAGAAGAAACAGGAAGAAGAAAAACATCAGGCTGAACAGGAGAGAAACAGAAAGAACACACCGCCTGAAGTGCAGGAGGTGCTGGATAAAGGAAATGAATTTCTGGATAAGATTCACAGGAGCAACGATGCGATTCCTGGAATGGAGATTTCTGCAAAAATATCCAGAATGGAACTGATTGTGGAGAAGATTTTTGAACAGGCGCAGAAGCATCCGGAGATTATTCCGGATCTGAAGAAACTGATGAATTATTATCTGCCCATGACAGTAAAGCTGCTGGATGCATATGAAGAAATGGATCAGCAGCCTGTGCAGGGAGAGAATATCCAGGCATCAAAAAAGGAGATAGAGGATACACTGGATACACTGAATCAGGCATTTGAAAAACTTCTGGATTCTGTCTTTCAGGATACTGCGTGGGATGTTTCAAGTGATATTTCAGTGCTTCATACGCTGCTTGCACAGGAAGGTCTGACAGATGATGACTTTGCAAAAATGAAAAAGAACTGAAAATAAAAAAGGATAAAAAGGAGCGGCAGAGGACATGGGAAACGAATTTAAAGATTTTGAAATGGAAACACCATCATTAACACTGGAGCCGGATCTTGGAGAGCTTGAAAAGAAAGAAGAAGTGATCCCCAAAAAGCAGACACAGAAGGAAGAAGTGCCTGTACTGACACCGGAAGAACAGAAAATGGTAAATGATTTTGCTGCAAAGATTGATATTGAGAATACTAATCAGATTCTTCAGTATGGTGCAGGAACCCAGAAAAAAATGGCGGACTTTTCTGATACAGCTCTTGAGAATGTAAAGACACAGGATCTGGGTGAGATTGGAGAACTGATCAGTAATGTTGTGGGAGAACTGAAAGATTTCGATGTACAGGAGGAAGGAAAATTCTTTGGATTTTTCAGAAAGCAGACTTCTAAGATTGAAAATCTGAAAAACAAATATGACAAAGCACAAGCCAATGTGGAGAAGATCACAGATTCTCTTCAGCAACATCAGGTGCGCCTTATGAAAGATTCTGCTATGCTGGACAAGATGTATGAACAGAACCTGAATTATTTTAAAGAACTTACCATGTATATCCTTGCCGGAAAAAAGAAACTGGAAGAAACCAGAACCGGAAAGCTTGCAGAAATGAAAAATAAGGCAGCTCTGAGCGGGCTTCCCGAAGACGCGCAGGCAGCCAGAGACCTGGATGAGAAATGTAGCAGATTTGAAAAGAAACTGCATGATCTGGAACTTACCCGTACGATTGCCATGCAGACAGCGCCTCAGATCCGGCTGATCCAGAATAATGATACGGTAATGGTTGAGAAAATACAGACAACGATCGTAAACACAATTCCATTATGGAAAAGTCAGATGGTGCTTGCTCTGGGAATTGCTCACTCTGCAGAAGCGGCACAGGCACAGAGACAGGTAACAGATATTACCAATGAACTTCTCAGAAAGAATGCAGAGACACTTCATATGGCAACGGTTGAGACAGCGAAAGAATCAGAGCGTGGAATAGTTGACCTTGAAACACTCCAGAAGACAAATGCAGATTTGATCCAGACTCTGGATGATGTGATGCGGATCCAGATGGAAGGTCGTCAGAAGAGACAGGCAGCAGAGATGGAAATGCACCGCATGGAAGAAGAACTGAAGAGAAAACTTCTGGAAATCAGATAACTGTTCAGCAGTAATTTATGGAATTGCTATAAATGAGAGAAGAGGAAAATTATGTACAGAGATCATACAAAAGTGATTCAGATCGGAGACAGAAAGATTGGTGGCGGCAACCCGATTTTAATCCAGTCCATGACAAATACAAAAACTGAAGATGTAGAACAGACAGTAGCTCAGATCCTGGCACTGGAGCAGGCTGGCTGTGATATTATCCGTTGTGCAGTACCGACTATGGAAGCTGCAAAAGCACTGAAGGAAATCAAAAAACAGATCCATATACCACTTGTGGCAGATATTCATTTTGATTATCGTCTTGCTATTGCAGCCATGGAAAACGGTGCAGATAAGATCCGGATCAATCCCGGAAATATCGGCAGTACAGAGCGAATCAAAGCAGTGGTTGATGTGGCAAAGGAGCGAGGAATACCCATTCGTGTTGGTGTAAACAGCGGTTCTCTTGAGAAAGAACTTGTGGAGAAATATCATGGAGTCACTGCAGAGGGGCTGGTGGAGAGTGCGCTGGATAAAGTTCATATCATCGAAGACCTGGGATATGACAATCTGGTGATCAGCATCAAATCTTCGGATGTCCTTATGTGTGCAAAGGCTCATGAACTGATCGCGGAGAAGACGAATTATCCACTTCATGTAGGAATCACAGAAGCCGGAACTCTTTATTCCGGAAACATTAAATCTGCTATCGGACTGGGGATCATCCTGAATCAGGGAATCGGTGATACCATTCGTGTCTCTCTTACAGGAGCACCTTTAGAAGAGATTAAATCCGCAAAACGTATCCTGAAAACTCTGGGGCTTCGCAAAGGTGGCATAGAAGTTGTGTCATGTCCAACCTGTGGACGCACACAGATCGATCTGATCGGTCTTGCAAATAAGGTAGAAACCATGGTGCAGGATATCCCGCTTGATATTAAAGTAGCAGTTATGGGCTGTGTGGTAAACGGACCCGGAGAAGCAAAAGAGGCAGATATCGGAATTGCAGGCGGAGTTGGTGTGGGACTTCTGATCAAACATGGTGAGATCATAAAGAAAGTTCCGGAAGATCAGCTTTTGGATACGTTGCGGGAAGAACTTCTGAACTGGAAGTAACATTTGGAACGAAGACTTCCTGTCAGATCAACGAGGAGATTTTATTTTGGAAAAAGACTTTTTTGACGTATTTCCCAGCTTAAAAGTGAAGAAAGAACTGGAAGAACTGCTGGACATGGTTTTTGTGACCAGAGTGTCCTGCAATCCTTCCAGAACTCATATATGGGTGTATATAAAAAGTGAACGCTGGATTCATAAGAAGCATATCTTTGAACTGGAAGAACAGATAGAGAGACAGATTTTTGCAGGACTGAATGTAACAGTTACAGTTATTGAGAAATTCCGCCTTTCCGGTCAGTACAATCCTCAGAACTTTCTGGAAACTTACAGATCCAGCATGGAACTGGAACTGCGCAGCTACAATATGCTGGAATACAATATGTTCAGACAGGCGCAGATTTCTTTTCCCGGAGAAAATGATCTTCATATGATCCTTCCTGATTCTGTAATAGCCAGAGAAAAGAGCGGGATCCTGATCGAATATCTGCAGAAGGTTTTCTGCGAAAGATGCGGAATGGACTTAAAGGTGGAACTTGAGTTCAGGGAGACGCAGGAAAGTAAGTACCGTAAGAATGCAGCAGTGCAGATTGCTCAGGAAGTGGAAAATGTAATCCGTCATGCGAAATTAAACAGTAAGAATGAAGAGCCGGCTCAGTCTGAAGAAGCAGAAACAGCAGAGAAGAAAGCAGAGAAAAAGACTGATAAGGGACAGCAGGAAAAGAAGGACAAAAAAGCTGCATTTGCAGACCGCAAAGACAACAGGAAGGGAGATTTCCGGGGTGGATTCAGAAGGGACAGCAATCCGGATGTTATCTATGGAAGAGATTTCGAAGGAGAGCCTGTTGCACTTGAGACGATTACCGGTGAGATGGGTGAGGTGATCGTCCGCGGACAGGTTATGGAGGTTGAAGCCAGAGAAATCCGTAATGAAAAAACAATTCTTATCTTCCCGATCACAGACTTTACGGACAGTATTGTTGTGAAGATGTTTTTGCGCAATGAACAGGTGCCGGAAGTGACAGAACATGTAAAGAAGGGGGCTTTTCTGAAGTTTCGCGGTGTGACAACAGTAGACCGTTTTGACAGTGAACTGACTATTGCATCCATAGCCGGGATTAAGAAAATTGCCAATTTTACAACTGCCAGAGTAGATACCAGCCCACAGAAAAGAGTAGAGCTTCACTGTCATACAAAGATGAGCGATATGGATGGGGTTACGGATGCCAAATCTCTGGTGAAACGTGCTTATGAGTGGGGACATCCTGCCATTGCCATTACAGACCATGGGGTTGTACAGGCGTTTCCGGAGGCAAATCACTGTTTCGATGCCTGGGGCGGATGTGTGCCGAAGGATTCTGATTTTAAGGTTCTTTATGGAATGGAAGGCTATCTGGTAGATGATTTAAAAGGTATGGTGACCAATGGAAAAGGTCAGAAGCTGAACGGTAGATTTGTGGTCTTTGATATTGAGACAACAGGTTTTTCTTCGCTGACCTGTCAGATCATAGAGATTGGCGCCGTACTGGTAGAAAATGGTGAGATTACGGACCGTTTTTCCACATTTGTAAATCCAAAGGTACCGATTCCTTTTCGCATTGAACAGCTGACCAGTATCAATGACAGTATGGTCATGGATGCCCCGACTATCGAAGAAGTGCTTCCGAAATTCCTTGAATTCAGCAAGGATGCGGTTATGGTTGCACACAATGCGGACTTTGATATGGGATTTATTATGAAAAACTGTGACAGACTGGGAATCGCACATGATTTTACTTATGTAGATACGGTCGGTATGGCCCGTTTCCTGCTTCCTGCATTGAACAGATTTAAGCTGGATACGGTAGCAAAAGCAGTTGGGGTTTCACTGGAAAATCATCACCGGGCAGTAGATGATGCCGCATGTACTGCAGAGATTTTTGTGAAGTTTGTAAAGATGCTGGAAGAGCGTGATATCCGGGATGTGGATATGCTGAATGAGCAGGGAGCTGTTTCTGTAAATACTATCAGGAAACTGCCGACCTACCATGTGATCATTTTTGCCAGAAATGAGACAGGGCGCATTAATCTGTATAAATTAGTGAGTCAGTCGCACCTGAAGTATTATCACAGACGTCCACGTGTTCCCAAAAGTGTGCTGGAGCAGTACAGAGACGGACTTCTGGTGGGAAGTGCCTGTGAAGCAGGGGAACTGTATCAGGCAATTCTGAGAAATGCACCGGATACTGAGATAGCCAGACTGGTAAATTTCTATGATTATCTGGAGATCCAGCCTGTTGGAAATAACAGATTTATGATAGCAGATGATAAGCATGATATGATCAGTTCCGAAGAAGACCTGAAGGAGATAAACAGGAAGATCGTTAAGCTTGGAGAGCAGTTTAAGAAACCGGTAGTTGCAACCTGTGATGTGCATTTCATGGATCCACAGGATGAGATTTACAGAAGGATCATTATGGCCGGAAACGGATTCTCAGATGCAGATGAGCAGGCACCGTTGTATTTACGTACCACAGAGGAAATGCTGGAAGAATTTGCCTATCTGGGAAGCGAGAAAGCAGAAGAAGTTGTCATTACAAATACAAATAAGATCGCAGATATGATTGAGAAGATATCACCTATTCATCCGGACAAATTCCCGCCGGTCATTGAGAATTCCGACCAGGATCTGAAGAATATCTGTTTTACAAAAGCGCATGAAATGTATGGAGATCCATTGCCGGAGATTGTGGAAAGCAGGCTTGACAGGGAACTGAATTCAATCATTTCCAATGGGTATGCCGTAATGTACATCATTGCACAGAAGCTTGTATGGAAGTCAAATGAAGATGGTTATCTGGTAGGTTCGCGAGGTTCTGTAGGATCTTCTCTGGCAGCTACCATGTCCGGTATCACAGAGGTAAATCCTCTGCCGCCTCATTATCTCTGTCCTAATCCGGACTGCAAATACAGTGATTTTGATTCACCGGAAGTAAAGCAGTATGCAGGTATGGCGGGATGTGATATGCCGGATAAGATCTGTCCGAAATGTGGAACCAGGATGAAAAAGGAAGGGTTTGACATTCCTTTTGAGACATTCCTTGGATTCAAGGGAGATAAGGAACCGGATATTGACCTTAACTTTTCAGGAGAGTATCAGGCTAATGCACACAGATATACAGAGGTTATTTTTGGTAAGGGGCAGACATTCAAGGCAGGGACTATCGGTACGCTTGCGGAGAAAACTGCATTTGGTTATGTGAAGAATTATTTTGAAGAGCGTGGTGTGCATAAACGTTACTGTGAGATCAACCGCATCGTACAGGGATGTACAGGCGTGCGGCGTACAACAGGACAGCATCCGGGAGGCATTATCGTACTTCCTGTAGGTGAGGAGATTGAGAAATTTACTCCTGTCCAGCACCCTGCGAATGATGTGAACAGTGACATTATCACCACACATTTTGATTACCATTCTATTGACGGAAACCTGCTGAAGCTTGATATACTTGGACACGATGATCCCACTATGATCCGAATGCTGGAGGATTTAACGGGAATCAGTGCCAGGGATGTCCCCCTGGATCAGAGGGATGTCATGTCATTGTTTGCAAGTACAAAGGCTTTGAAAATTGAACCGGAAGATATTGGCGGATGTAAGCTCGGATGTCTGGGAATCCCGGAATTTGGTACAGATTTCGCCATGCAGATGCTTATTGACACCAAGCCGAAATACTTCTCTGACCTGATCCGTATTGCAGGGCTTTCTCATGGTACGGATGTATGGCTGGGTAATGCCCAGGTGCTGATCCAGGAGGGTAAGGCAACCATTTCCACAGCTATCTGTACCCGAGACGATATTATGATCTACCTTATCGGAAAAGGAGTGGAAAGTGGCCTTGCGTTTACGATCATGGAGAGTGTCCGTAAGGGAAAAGGTCTTCGTGATGAGTGGATCGAGACCATGAAAGAGCATGGAGTTCCGGACTGGTATATCTGGTCCTGTAAGCTGATCAAGTATATGTTCCCGAAGGCCCACGCAGCAGCATACGTTATGATGGCATACAGAATTGCGTGGTATAAGGTGTTTCAGCCACTGGCATACTATGCGGCATATTTCAGTATCCGCGCCACAGCGTTCTCCTATGAGATGATGTGTATGGGAAAGGAACGCCTGGAGTATTATATGGCAGAAATTCGCAAAAAAGGTGATTCAGCATCTAAAAAAGAACTGGATACCCTGAAGGATATGCGTATTGTACAGGAAATGTACGCACGTGGATTTGAATTTGTACCGATTGATCTTTATACTGCCAAGGCACAGAGATTTCAGATCGTGGATGGGAAACTGATGCCGTCACTTGCAACTATTGACGGACTGGGAGATAAGGCGGCAGATGCAGTGGTTGATGCTGCAAAACAGGGAAAATTCTTGTCAAAAGACGACTTCCGCGACAGAACAAAGGTCAGCAAAACGGTTATTGATCTGATGGATGATCTGAAATTATTCGGAGATATCCCGCAGTCGAACCAGATGTCATTATTTGACTTTACAGGATGAGCATAAATTCTGTGACCGCAAAGTGTGTTGCAGGGCATGGTGCAGACAGCAACATAAAATGCCCTGACATCATAATATATGATAACAGGAGATGGATATGAAGAAAGACGAACTTAGATATTTACAGAGACTTGCAGAAATTTATCCTACAATCGGAAAGGCATCTACGGAGATTATCAATCTTCAGTCAATCCTGAATCTGCCGAAGGGAACGGAACACTTTATGTCAGACCTTCATGGGGAGTATCAGGCGTTTTCACATGTGCTTAGAAATGGTTCCGGTGCAGTGAGGAAGAAGATTGATGATGTGTTTGGACATACATTAAGTAACAATGATAAGCGTTCTCTGGCAACTCTGATCTATTATCCGAAAGAGAAGATGGATCTTGTCAAAGATACGGAAGAAGATATGGAAAACTGGTATAAGATCACGCTCTACCGTCTTATTGAAATCTGTAAGACAACAGCCTCCAAATATACCAGGTCCAAAGTACGAAAAGCTCTTCCCACAGATTATGCCTATGTGATCGAAGAACTGATCACAGAGAAAGCGGAAGTTCTCGATAAAGAGGCATATTATGATTCCATTGTAAATACGATCATTGAGATCGGCAGTGCGGAGAATTTTATCATTGCGCTTGCAGAACTGATCCAGCGTCTGGTCGTGGATCATTTACATATTCTGGGGGATATTTATGACAGAGGTCCTGCTCCACATTTCATTATGGATCGCCTGATGCAGTATCACTCCCTGGATATTCAGTGGGGAAACCATGATGTTGTCTGGATGGGTGCGGCAGCAGGACAGAAAGCCTGTATTGCAACAGTGGTAAGAAACAGTATCCGTTACGGAAATCTGGATATTCTTGAGGATGGATACGGAATCAATATGCTTCCTCTGGCGACCTTTGTGATGGAGGTGTATAAGGATGATCCCTGCGAGATTTTTGCTATGAAAGGTGCTTTCAATTATAATGTTCTTGAGGAAGAACTGGGCAAAAAAATGCACAAGGCTATTGCTGTGATCCAGTTTAAATTAGAAGGTAAACTGGTGCGCAGACATAAAGAATTCCAGATGGAAGACAGAGCACTTCTTCATCGGATCAATCCGGAAAAAGGGACGATCACACTGCCTGACGGAAAAGAATATCCGCTTCGCGACAATAATTTTCCGACTATTGACTGGAAACATCCATACGAACTTACAGCCGGAGAAAAAGAAGTTATGGACAAACTGTCCTCTGCATTCAGAAACTGTGAAAAACTGCAAAACCACATCCGTCTCCTACTTGACAAAGGTGGGCTTTATACAGTATATAACGGAAATCTTCTGTTTCACGGAAGCATTCCTCTGAATGAAGACGGAACATTCCGGGAAGTACAGATTTATGGAAAAAGCTACAAGGGAAAAGAACTGTACGATGTACTGGAAACCTATGTGCGCAGAGCATTCTATTCTGTAGGAAAAGAAGAACAGAAGAAGGGCAGAGATATTATGTGGTATATCTGGGCAGCTCCGAATTCACCATTGTTTGGCAAGAGCAAGATGAGTACTTTTGAAAGATATTTCATAGAGGATCCTTCTACACATGAAGAGAAGAAGAATGCTTATTACCGCCTCTGGGAGAATGAAGAAGTGGTAGATAATATGCTTCGTGAATTTGGTCTGGATCCGGAAAAAGGGCATATCATCAATGGCCATGTTCCGGTACACCAGAGTGAAGGAGAAAGTCCTGTAAAATGTGATGGAAAGGTTATCGTGATTGACGGTGGTTTTTCCAAGCCGTATCAGAAAGTAACGGGAATTGCCGGATATACGCTGATCTATAATTCCTATGGACTGAATCTTACTGCTCATGAACCGTTTACGTCCAAAGCAGATGCTGTGGCAAGAGAGACTGATATTGTATCGAACCGCGTGGCAGTCAGCTACATGTCCAGACGCCAGCTTGTGGGTGATACAGATACAGGTCATGCGCTGAAAGAGAGAATACAGGAATTGATCCAGCTGCTGGATGCATACAGAACAGGTATCATCAAGGAAAAGAAATAAGATTAAAACTCTTTACTTCTAAATTTTCATTCTATATAATGGGAGTGTTGTGTGATATAACTGTTTTTACAGCAATTTGGCAGGATAAGAACTGTTATAGTGAAGGAAAACGTTATGAAACGGGCTATAGTAATCTTTTTAAATGGATTATCGAAGAGGATTATGATAAAAGTTGCCTGAAGATGATGAACAAAAGGAGAATACGATAATGGGTGGAATTTTTGGAGTAGCATCAAAGTCCAGTTGCATTCTGGACCTTTTCTTCGGAATTGATTATCATTCCCATCTGGGAACACGCAGAGG
>OLNW01003683.1_pt1 | contig 11588 bp, 6 predicted proteins | sample 1672121 | NCBI WGS metagenome assembly OLNW01 (sample SAMEA3136648, study PRJEB25190) | human gut metagenome
ATGTTACTTATTTATATGCTTTGGCAGGTCGTCCGGAACGTACACAGGAACTAATCCGTGAAATCTTTGATACTCAATATAAGAACAAGCCTGACGGACTTTGTGGTAATGATGACTGTGGTCAGATGTCCGCATGGTATATGTTCAGTGCAATGGGTTTCTATCCGGTAGATCCGGTAAGCGGTGATTATGTATTCGGAGCTCCTCAGTTACCGAAGATTGTGCTACATCTGGCTGATGGAAAGCCCTTTACTGTGATCGCTGAAAACTTATCGAAGGAACATAAATATGTGGATAGTATCACGCTGAATGGCGAACCTTATACAAAGAATACGATTTCTCATGAAGATATTCTGAAAGGTGGTACACTCGTATATAAGATGAAATAGACTGTATACAGAGTAGTATACAGAAGATCCCTCCAAAGTTTTTTCTTTGGAGGGATTTTTGGCTTTATATGCTTTAAATTCGAATAATTCTCTAAATTTGTGCTATTAATCTGACTGGTACATTCATGGAGAATACTGAAACTTTAATAGTGGAGCAACTGAAGATAGGCAATGAAAATGCTTATCGTTACATATATGATCATCATTATGCCTTGCTCTGTTATGTCGCCAATGGTTATCTAAAAGATCAGTTCCTTTCCGAAACCATTGTAGGAGATACTATCTTTCATTTATGGGAGATACGTGAGACTTTGGATATTTCAGTCTCTATCCGTAGTTACCTGCTGAGAGCTGTCCGTAATCGTTGCATTAACTATCTTAATTCGGAACGTGAAAAGAGAGAAATAGCATTTTCTGCTCTTATGCCCGATGAGATAACGGATGATAAAATCATACTGTCCGATTCGCATCCGTTAGGTATTTTACTGGAACGTGAACTTGAAAACGAAATATATAAGGCTATCGATAAATTGCCGGACGAATGCCGTCGGGTTTTTGCTAAAAGTCGCTTTGAAGGAAAATCATACGAAGAAATTTCCGGTGAACTGGGAATATCTATTAATACAGTTAAGTATCATATAAAGAATGCTTTAGCTTCTTTACACGCTCATTTGAGTAAGTACCTGATTTCTCTATTACTATTTTTTTTCAGGTAAAGCGAAAAAAAATCATTTTCTGACTACCCTTAATTAAAAAACAACTGTCTCCTTTATAGAAAGCATAAATATGGAAGAAGAAAATAAACATATTGATGAACTGATTGCCAACTATCTGACTGAAGGTCTGGATAAGAACGCTTTAGATGAACTAAAAACATGGATTGCCGCATCGGCTGAAAATCAGCAATATTTTATCCGTCAGCGGGAGATCTGGTTTTCAGCTGTAAGTCGTGAGGCCGCATCTGTCTATGATAAGGATAAAGCGTTTGAGAATTTTAGAAACCGTGTCGAAAGTCAGAAGGAAATTCAGAGCACTTCCCGTCGAGGTTTTAGCCTGTCAGCGTTGTGGCGTTATGCTGCGGTTGTTGCAATCATAATAGCGGTGGGATGTATTTCTTATTGGCAGGGAGAGGTGAATGTGAAAGATACTTTTGCAGATATTTCGGTAGAAGCCCCTTTAGGATCAAAAACAAAACTTTATTTGCCGGATGGCACATTAGTCTGGCTTAATGCCGGTTCACGCATGACATACTCGCAGGGGTTTGGTGTCGATAACCGAAAAGTAGAACTGGAAGGGGAAGGATATTTTGAGGTAAAGCGGAATGAGAAGATTCCCTTTTTCGTAAAGACTAAAGATCTGCAATTACAGGTGTTGGGAACAAAATTCAATTTCCGTGACTATCCGGAAGATCATGAAGTGGTCGTTTCTTTGCTGGAAGGTAAGGTCGGATTGAACAACTTGTTGAGAGAAGAAAAAGAAGCTGTCCTTTCACCTGATGAAAGGGCCGTATTAAATAAGGCGAACGGGCTTTTGACTGTAGAGTCGGTTACCGCATCCAATGCGTCTCAGTGGACGGACGGTTACTTGTTTTTTGATGAAGAACTCTTGCCGGATATCGCCAAAGAACTGGAACGCAGCTATAATGTGAAGATTCACATAGCCAATGATTCCTTAAAAACATTCCGCTTCTATGGCAACTTCGTTCGTCGTGAACAAAATATCCAGGAAGTACTGGAAGCACTGGCTTCTACGGAAAAAATGCAATATAAGATTGAAGAACGCAATATAACTATCTACTAACCGGTTACCAGAGATTATAATGCTATGATTGTTTAACCTTAAAAAATGAAAAGTATGAATAAAGAGAAAAATACAGAATAATCTTTAGCTGACAAATAAGGAGAGACAAATAAAAAACCGGAAGATTTCGGACATCTCCCGGCTCCTTGAATCTCTTCTTTCAACAATCATCTAGTGTGGATATGTTTTCAAAAGAGAATGTGCAAAGTTAGCAAAATACATCTCTTTTAAAACGAGTTATTCAAGTTTTAATTAATAATTTGTTTATTTTATGAATTACAGGAAGAAGGCCATATTAATGGTCATGGCTCTGTTTTGCCTTAACATAGCAATACTAGCCCAGGCTGTTTCATTGAAAATGGATAACGTTTCAGTGAAAGAAGCAATGACCCAGTTGAAGAATAAAAGCGGATATTCTTTCGTTTATAAAGTCGGAGATCTGGATACAAAGAAGATTATAACTGTAAAGGCGAAAGAGCTGAATGAGGCTATCGATCAGATATTGTACGGACAAGACGTTGTCTATGAAGTGAAAGGGAAGAATGTAATTGTTCAGAAAGGACAAGCCAGGCAGAATACTTCAAAGGATGGTAAAAAACGTAAGATCACAGGTGTGGTGAATGATGTTAACGGCGAGCCTATTATCGGTGTTACCATCAAGGAGAAAGGGACAACTAACGGAACGGTATCGGATATAAATGCGAAGTTTACGTTGGAAGTATCACCGGGAGCGGTATTGGAACTGTCTTACATCGGCTATCAGCCTCTGGAAGTGAAAGTTGGAAATCAGACAGATTTATCCATCGTTTTGTATGAAAAGCAAGAATTGCTGGATGAAGTTGTGGTAGTGGGATACGGTACAATGAAGAAAAGTGACTTGAATGCTTCGATTGTTTCTGTAAAGTCTGAGAAACTCAATAAAGCAGCTTCACCGAACTTCTCTGAAATGTTGATGGGACGTGCGGCAGGACTTACTGTAAAACAGGGGAGTGCACAGCCCGGTGGTGGTATTGAAGTTCTGATTCGGGGTGCGGCTTCTACCGGTGCGGGGAATGATCCGCTGTATGTGGTCGATGGTTTCCCCATAGTGAATGCCGGTGTCAATCCGGGAAGCGGTAATCAGTGGACGGCAGGAAGCAACAGCCCTTTGAGCAGTATTAACCCTAACGATATCGAATCCATAGAGATTTTGAAGGACGCTTCGGCAACTGCCATTTATGGTGCGCGGGGTGCTAATGGAGTTGTTCTGATTACGACAAAAAGAGGTACTCAGGATACGAAAGTAGAGTATAACATGAATATGTCGTTTCAGACTATAAATAAACGACCGGAATTATTGACGGCCGGAGAGTTAATGACTACTCAGAACAGTTACTATAAAGAACAGTATTTAATGCAGAATCTGGTATATCCTTATGGGAATACAGATCCGGGTGCTGTCAGCCCTTATGTGCCTATGTACACGGATGAAGAAATAGCAAAAGCCGGAAAAGGGACCAACTGGTATGATATGATTACCCGTACAGGTCTTATCCAGCAACATAACCTCACAGTGACTTATGGTAATGAAAAGATGAGATCATTGATTTCGCTGAACTACTTCGATCAGAAAGGAGTGGTGAAAACATCCGGTTATAAACGCTATAGCTTCCGTTATAATCTGGACCATAAAATAACGAAATGGTGGGATTATGGTATTTCTGCCACAGCCTCTTATGTAGTCGATCAGAATGCGACACTGGGGGGAGGATATGACAGTACGGCAGGTATTATTGAATCGGCGTTAAGTTATAGTCCGACAGTGAAGGCGGAACGAGACCCGACGACCGGCAAATGGATGGAAGATCCTAAGCAGGCATTGCTCAATCATCCTTTGTCTTATCTCGACATTGAGGATGAGACAAAGACCAAGCGTTTTCTGGCAACAGCATTCACTAATTTCTATTTTATAAAAGATGTGTTCTGGTTGAAACTGTCTGCCGGTGCGGATATCCGCGACGGGTCCCGCCATAGCTACTATCCGATGACTACGAAATATGGAAGTAGTGTGAATGGAGATGCGAATATCAATTCCGCCAACCGTGAAGACTATGTGGCAGATATGGTTTTCAATTTTCAGAAGACTTTCAAGGAGAGACATAAACTTCTTGCATTACTGGGATATTCGTATCAGGTGCAGAATGATGACGGAGCGTATGCACGTGCTATGGGATTTATGTCTGATGCGTTGATGTATTATAAACTACAGGCAGGTGAAACGCGTCCGGTGGTCAGTTCTTATAAAAATAAACACGTGTTGGCTTCTTATTTTGGTCGTGCCCAATACTCTTTCAAAGACAAGTATCTGTTTACTTTTACTGCCCGTATCGATGGTAGCGACCGTTTTGGAAAGAACAACCGTTATGCTTTCTTTCCTTCGGGAGCATTTGCGTGGAGAATGAATCAGGAAGATTTTCTGAAAGATGTCAACTGGCTCTCCGATGCCAAGTTGCGTGTCAGCATGGGACAGGTGGGTAATGAAAATCTGCCTAACGATGCTGCTTCCGAGTACTTTGCCTTTGACGGCAGAAATTATTATCTGGGAGATACAGAAAAGAGAGGAGTAAATCTGGGAAAGTTCGGTAATCCTGATTTAAAGTGGGAAACGACTACAGAAGTTAACTTCGGACTGGATTTCGGTTTCTTCCGGAATCGTATCAATGGTAGTGTAGATGTTTTCTTTAAAGAGGTAAAAGACCTGCTGAGCTGGCGTTCGCTGCCGCATACAGCTGTCACTACCGGTATATGGTCCAACATTGGAAAAACAAAAAGTACCGGTTTTGAACTGACGCTGAATACAGTGAACCTGGAAGGACCGTTACATTGGGAATCGACATTGACGTATACTTCCTATCGTGACAGATGGAAAGAACGTGATCCGAAAGTAATTCTGGCTCCTTATGTCAAAGAAAACGATCCGGTAAGTGCTATCTATACGCTGATTCCGGACGGTATAAAGCAGGCGGGTGAAGATACGCCGGCTATGCCGGACTTGTTACCGGGACAGCGCAAATATAAAGATGTGAACGGACTCGACGAGGAAGGGAATCTGACAGGAAAGCCTGATGGGAAAATAGATCAGGCAGATGTCGTATATCTGGGGACACGTGCACCGAAGTTTACTATGGGATTTTCGAATGATTTCCGGTACAAAGGATTTGATCTGAATATCTATCTTTATGCTTCGGTTGGCGGATACTCCTATCCTTACACTCAGGTAGAACACGGGGTGTATGGTGGAAACGGCATCCAGAGGCTGAAAGACAATAATAACTTTTTGGCGGATATAAAAAATCGTTGGACTTCCGACAACATGAGTTCTGCTATGCCTAGTGGCGAAGTGAACAGCTATGATAGCTACGGTGCTCCGAACTGGGAGAAGAATACATATTTACGTCTGAAGAACGTAACGTTGGGATATGATTTGAGCAGACTGTTTAAAGCTGATAAGTTGAAAGTAAGATTTTACTTTTCCGGTCAGAATCTGCTGACGTTTACCGGATATAAAGGACTCGATCCGGAAGTTGAAAACGACCGGGCGTCATATCCTCAACAGAAGACTTTTTCATTTGGACTTGATGTGAAATTTTAAACTGGAATGTCATGAAGAAATTAGCTAAAAAACTATTATTACTATTTATAAGCATTCAGTTTGTAGCCTGTGAGGGGAGCTTGGAACCTCACTTGTATGGAGTTGTAGATACTGGGAATGCGTTTAATACTCCTGCAGACCTTTCGGCTGCAACGGTTGCCCTTTATTATGAATTACGCCAAAAAGGCTGGGGACCTTATTTGTTTTGTGATGGAAGTTCTTTTGTAATGGATGAAGTTTCAACCGAAGAATGGACTACCAAGTGGTCATGGGTTGCTTTTCTGAATGGTTCGTGGACGGATGCTGACCAGATGGTGAAAGGATTCTATAACTGGACTGCCCCTAATATCACCCGTTGCACTTATACGATAGCGAAGATGGAAGAGTCTCCGGTAGCTCAGTCGGTGAAAGACTTGTATATTGCGGAGGTCCGGGCGCTCAGAGCCTTTTTCATGTTCGATTTATATCGGCTTTATGGTCCTATGCCAATGATTCTGGAAGCCGACCAGGCAATCAATCCGGACCCGGATTATAAACCTTACAGACCTACGTCTGAAGAAGTCGGAACTTTCCTGACGACAGAACTGCGTGCTGCTGCCGACGCACTTCCGGTAGAACAAGCAGAATACGGACGTATCACAAAGGGAGCTGCCCTGCATTATTTACTGAAATATTATATGCATGAAAAGCAGTGGCAGAATGCTCTCGAAACGGCAAATGAGATTATCGGTCTGAATTACTATGAACTGGAGAAGGATTATGCAAGTATATTTTCAGCTCAGAACGAAGGTAATAAAGAACTGATGTTTGTTGTGAGGGCTGAACCACTGGCAGATTATGGTAATCATACATATGCAAATATTTTGCCGGGTGACTACGCTTCACCTTATGGAAACATCGTAGAAGGATGGTCCGGACACCGGATGCCGTGGGAATTCTATGATACGTTTGATGAAAATGACCGGCGAAGAGCTTTGGCACAGGCCGAATATACATCAAAGTCCGGTGCTACAGTTGATTTGAGGGCCAGTGGTGATGTAGGTGCTTTGCCTTTGAAATATGGGATTGATCCTGAAGCTACAGGCACATGGGCAGGCAATGACAAGGTACTCGACCGATATGCAGAAGTGTTGTTATTTAAGGCGGAAGCATTGAATGAACTGAATGGTCCTAATCAGGGGAGTGTCGATCTGATTAATGATATCCGGAAACGTGCTTTTGGCTTTGGCACCTCTCTGCCTGCAATACCCGTTTTTAAAGAGAGCTTTGACGGAGAGTTTGTTGACAATGTTATAGGGATATTCTCGATGAATAACTACGATCAGGCCGGTGGATCTGCCTGGAAGTATGATGTGGATAAAAACAACACGTTGAATAACGGAAACAGCTTACATGTGGAAGTTGAATCTTCGGGTACGGAATTCTGGACTTTGCAGATGCGAACAGAACCTTTGGTTGCAAAAGGGCGTAAGTATTCAATAAAGATGAAGTTGAAAGCCTCGAAAGACATTCAGTTTGAAATACGCGTTGAAGGACCATTGAGCCACATGGAATCCATCTCTTTGAAAGCAGGCGAAGTAAAGGAATTCTCCACACAGACAGGTAAAGCTACGGAAGATCAAAATTGTGCTCTGTTCCTTGCCTTGGGAAATTCCGGAAGCGGATATGAACTTTGGATTGATGAAATCGAGTTTACAGCAATGGAACAGGCTGCTGATGGTGGAGACGCTATCATAAAGCAATTATCCGATTTCCCGGATAAGGAGTCGTTGAGAGACTGGATTCTGAAAGAAAGAGGCTGGGAGTTCTGGTATGAAGGAAAGCGCAGGGAAGATTTGATCCGGATGGGGAAATATGTAGAAACCGGTAAGAAGTATAGTACTAATTTCTCAGAGAAGAATCTTTTGTTCCCGATTCCTACTTCGGTTATTATTGAAAATTCTCATATCGAGCAGAATCCTCATTATTGATCTTGAACAATTTATTTATCAGTTTTCAATAGGTATTTTATTAAATAATCATTGATATATGAAAAAGTTAAAGCATTCTATTCTTTCGCTCTTGTTATTGATGGGAGCGTGTATTGTCAGTTGTAGTAATGATGATGGACAGACTTCCTCCACCGATCCGGATGAAGTAGGGGGAGAAAGTTTCACGATTCCTGTATCGAGTTTGCGTTTGCGGGACCCGTTTATTCTGGTCGACAAGAAAACTTCGATGTATTATCTTCATTTCAATAATAACTTGAAAATCAGAGTTTATAAAAGTAAAGACCTGTCCACGTGGAAAGACGAAGGATATTCTTTTATAGCTAAAACTGATTTCTGGGGGCAACAGGATTTTTGGGCACCGGATGTGTATGAATATGAAGGACGTTATTATTTATTTGCTACTTTCAGTAATGCGGGAGTGAAGCGGGGAACTTCTATTCTAGTTTCCGATAGTCCGAAAGGCCCTTTCACTCCACTTGTAAACAAGGCGATTACTCCTTCCGGCTGGATGTGCCTGGATGGATCTTTGTATATTGACAAAGAAGGAAATCCCTGGCTGTTGTTCTGTCGTGAGTGGCTGGAGGCCATCGACGGTGAAATTTATGCCCAACGGCTGGCGAAAGATCTGAAAACGACAGAAGGTGATCCGTATCTGTTGTTCAAGGCTTCGGAAGCTCCCTGGGTAGGCTCTATTACAAGTTCCGGGGTGACAGGCAATGTTACGGATGCTCCTTTTATCTATCGTCTGGATGATGGAAAACTGATTATGCTATGGTCCAGTTTCCGAAAGACAGATGGAAAATATGCTATCGGGCAGGCTGTCTCGGCATCAGGTGATGTGCTTGGTCCTTGGGTGCAGGAGCCCGAAACGTTAAATAGTGACGATGGCGGACACGCGATGGTATTCAAGGATCTTAAAGGCAGGCTGATGATTTCTTATCATGCACCGAATTCGCAGACGGAACATCCGGTGATAACACCTATTTATATTAAGGATGGAAAATTTGTAGCTCTGAATTAATGTGGCTTTTTCTTTCTGAACCGTCTATTGTATATAGATTCAGTTGACAGAAATAAATAATCTATTTTGCGGGTATATGTCTCATTATTTAGAAGGAAGTGTTAACTTTGGCGAAATAGATTCTGTTGACCGATGTTGCCGTTATTGTATAGAAGGTAAAGTCAGAAAAGTAAATAAATAATTTGAAGAGCTTATGAAAATAAGAAATCTGGTGTTTGGTGCCATTTGTGGCATTATATTCTTTTCCTGTTCGGAGTCTGGTGGGGGAAAAGAGGTAGAGATGGATCGCTTTGTCACAGACCTGATGGGTAAAATGACGATCCGTGAGAAGCTGGGACAGTTGAACCTTCCTTCCGGTGGCGACTTGGTGACAGGCTCGGTGATGAATAGTGAGCTTAGTGATATGATTCGCAAAGAAGAGATCGGTGGCTTTTTCAATGTAAAAGGAATCAAAAAAATCTATGACCTGCAACGGCTGGCAGTGGAAGAAACCCGATTGAAAATTCCCTTGATAGTCGGGGCGGACGTCATACATGGTTATGAAACGATTTTCCCCATCCCTTTAGGCTTGTCATGTACCTGGGATATGAAAGCCATTGAGGAATCGGCCCGTATTGCGGCCGTTGAGGCCAGTGCGGATGGTATCTCCTGGACTTTCAGTCCGATGGTAGATGTTAGCCGGGATCCCCGTTGGGGACGTGTCTCGGAAGGGAGTGGGGAAGACCCGTTCCTGGGTGCTGAGATAGCTAAAGCCATGGTGCGTGGCTATCAAGGCGGCCAGATGAAACGCAATGATGAGATAATGGCTTGTGTCAAGCATTTCGCCTTGTATGGAGCTTCCGAGGCCGGACGCGATTATAACACGGTGGATATGAGCCGTCAACGCATGTTCAATGAGTACATGCTCCCCTATCAGGCAGCTGTTGATGCCGGAGTGGGTAGTGTGATGGCTTCCTTTAATGAAGTGGATGGCATTCCGGCTACAGCCAGTAAATGGTTGATGACTGATGTGCTGCGTAACCAGTGGGGCTTTCAGGGCTTTGTGGTGACGGACTATACCGGAATCTATGAAATGATAGACCATGGAATCGGTGATTTGCAAACCGTAGCTGCCCGTGCTGTCAATGCCGGAGTAGATATGGACATGGTGAGCGATGCTTTTGTAGGAACATTGAAACAGTCGGTGCAGGAAGGAAAGGTATCCATGCAGACCATTGATACTGCCTGTCGTCTTATTCTGGAGGCAAAGTATAAATTAGGGTTATTTGCCAATCCTTATAAATATTGTGATCTGAAACGTCCCGCACGTGATATCTTCACTCCGGAACACCGTGCCGTAGCCCGCCGTATTGCCGGAGAAAGCTTTGTCTTGCTGAAAAACGAACCTTCTACCGATAGGGCAGGATCGAATCCGTCCGGAAGCACAGTGCAACCTGTACTTCCTTTGAAGATGCAGGGTAATATTGCCGTAATAGGCCCGTTGGCAGATACTCGTACCAATATGCCCGGAACTTGGAGCGTGGCCGCTATACTGGATAAATCCCCTTCACTGATAGAAGGTTTGAAAGAGATGACTGCCGGAAAAGCTACCATCTTATACGCTAAAGGCAGCAATCTGACCAGTGATGCCGCCTATGAAGAACGGGCGACTCTCTTCGGGCGCAGCCTTCATCGGGATGCCCGTACCGATGCCCAACTGTTGCAAGAAGCATTGACGGTAGCTCAGAAAGCCGATGTCATAGTAGCTGCTTTGGGCGAATCTTCAGAAATGAGCGGTGAAAGCAGCAGCCGTACTTCACTGGATATCCCCGATGTACAACGTACTTTGTTGAAGGAACTGCTAAAAACTGGAAAACCTGTAGTCTTGGTACTTTTCACCGGACGTCCGCTGACGTTGGAGTGGGAACAGGCTCATGTTCCTGCGATTCTGAACGTATGGTTTGGAGGTAGCGAAGCTGCTTATGCTATTGGTGACGTACTTTTTGGCGCTATTAATCCAAGTGGAAAACTGACTATGACTTTCCCGAAGAATGTGGGGCAGATTCCTTTGTACTACGCCCACAAGAATACCGGACGTCCGCTGCACGAAGGGAAATGGTTTGAGAAATTCCGTAGCAACTATCTGGATGTGGACAACGAACCGCTTTATCCATTCGGTTATGGGCTTTCATACACTACTTTCAACTATGGAGATATTACGTTGGACCGTACTTCAATGCCTATGGACGGAAGTCTGACAGCTAAAGTGATACTGACAAATACAGGAAGCAGGGATGGTGCGGAAGTAGTGCAGTTGTATATCCGTGACAAAGTAGCTGAAAGTACCCGTCCTGTAAAAGAACTGAAAGGTTTCCAAAAAGTATTCCTGAAAGCAGGTGAATCCCGTGAGATAACCTTCAAGATTACTCCCGATTTATTGAAATATTATAATTACGAGTTACAATACGTGGCCGAACCCGGAGCTTTCGATTTGATGATTGGTACGGACAGCCAGCATGTGAAAACAGCAACATTTGTGCTGCACTAACCTAAACCTGTGAAAAAATGAAAAGAATTCCCTTATGTGCAGCGGTGTTGCTGCTTTTCTCATTGCTGGCTTGTAAAAACAAGCCGGCAGCTTCTTCTGACAAGCGTCCGGCATCGGCGTCCGACACGCTTTCCGATGATGCTTTGATGGATACTGTCCAGCGTCGTACTTTCCAATATTTCTGGGAGGGGGGCGAACCTTATAGCGGTATGGCTCGTGAGCGTTATCA
>OLNW01003684.1_pt1 | contig 11586 bp, 8 predicted proteins | sample 1672121 | NCBI WGS metagenome assembly OLNW01 (sample SAMEA3136648, study PRJEB25190) | human gut metagenome
CGTGTGAAGTGGCTGAAAGCCACATGATTACTGTATTTTAATTGAATATTGCTGTGACGTCGGGGTCAAAAGGTTTCTTTTTATTAAATTGCATTAATTGTTTTTGAATTGTGTGTTTTAACTCTGCTAAATTAGTCAAAAAGATGTGTTTTATACAACAATATTAGTTACGATTTTTATATAATTGAAAAACAATTCACGCAATTCACGAATCATAATGCTTTTGACCCCAGTATCTTTTTTATTATTCAGTACAAAATAACATACTATAAGTATATATTACTTAATACGTTATTCTACGTTAATGTGCTCTATAGTAATTGATCAGGCATCCGTCCAGGATAATCTGTCTCTCAACATCTGTCAGGTCGCCCAGTCTCAAATCGATCTCTTTGAGTTCTTCACCAACTACATATGCTTTGATGACCTCAGCTTTTTCTTCTACCGCTTTTCTTACATCCGGTACGAAGATATAATCTCCGTTCTTGAAGGAAAGGGCCTCGTGATCCTCATTTGTCAGGAACGGAAGCATTCCCCAGTTGATCAGGTTAGAGCGGTAACGTTTTGTCGCATACTCGCTTGCGATATTTGCCCAGCCGCCAAGCACTTTCTGACAGGAAGCTGCCTGCTCACGCGCAGAACCATCTCCTGGTTTTACAGCGAAAATAGTACTTCCTACGCCAAGATTTTCTTTGCCTACTTCTGGATATGTCTCGTGGATCTTATCGATCACCGGTTTTAATTCTTCCAGTGCATCCAGTGGACATGTGCCGGCCTCGATAGCTTTCTGCGCTTTCTGAACTTCTTTTGCACGTCCTACATATGCAGGATCCTTTCTTGAAAGAGCAAATTCTGCAAGTCCCAGCGGATTAGAACGATAAGATGAAGTCTCTCCTGAAGGAATCAGCTCATCTGTTGTAGTTACCGGATCATGGATCTCAGATACTACTTTCACGATCAGGTTCTGCGGAAGTGCAGACATCTCCGGCCAGTCTTTGATATTGGGACCAAACTTGATCTCAACACTCGGATCAGCTACGCCCTTGCTGTCGAAAACTCGGTTTGCATAAATATTCTTATCAAAGTGATATTTCTGTCCCTTGTATTCTACATCCAGATCTGTAGCAGGTGTCAGGAATCCCTTATTAGCTGCTGTTGCTGCGATAGAACGTGCATCCATCAGTGCTACAGAAGAGATCTGTCCGTTCTGAAGTTTACTTCCTTCACGGTTCGGGAAGTTTCTTGTTGTATGACGGATAGAGAACGCATTGTTCGCAGGTGTATCTCCAGCTCCGAAACATGGTCCGCAGAACGCTGTCTTAACAACGGTTCCTGCTTCCATCAGGTCTGCGATCGCACCATTCTTCACCAGTTCCATATAGATTGGTGTACTTGCCGGATATACGCTGAATGTAAATTCGTCTGCTCCGATATTCTTTCCTTTGATGATATCCGCTGCTGCACAGATATTTTCAAATCCGCCACCGGCGCATCCTGCGATGATTCCCTGCTCTACATAGAATTTTCCGTCTCTTACTTTATCCTGTAATGTATAATCTACTGCACCATCCAGACTGACAAGTGCTCTCTTCTCTACATCATGAAGGATGTCTGTAAGGTTTGCATTCAGTTCATCAATTGTATAAACATTACTTGGGTGGAACGGCATAGCGATCATTGGTTTGATCTCGCTTAAGTTTACATAAACCATTCCATCATAGTATGCAACTGCTCCAGGATTCAGTTCTTTGTAATCTTCACTTCTTCCATGAATCTCATAGAACTCCTGGATCTTCTCATCTGTCTTCCAGATAGAGGACAGGCAGGTTGTCTCTGTTGTCATTACATCGATTCCGATACGGAAATCTGCACTTAATTTGCCAACACCAGGTCCGACAAATTCCATGACTTTATTATTTACATAACCATTCTTGAATGTTGCTCCGATGATTGCAAGAGCTACGTCCTGTGGTCCTACTCCCTTCGCCGGCTTTCCGTCAAGATAAATACCGATCACGCCCGGCATCTTGATATCATAAGTCTTGTTCAGAAGCTGTTTTACAAGCTCTGGACCACCTTCACCCATCGCCATAGTTCCAAGAGCACCATAACGTGTATGACTGTCTGATCCAAGAATCATTTTTCCGCCGCCTGCAAGCATCTCACGTGCAAACTGATGGATTACTGCCTGATGAGGTGGAACATACACACCGCCGTATTTTTTCGCACAGGTAAGTCCAAACATATGATCATCTTCGTTGATTGTACCACCTACTGCACAGAGACTGTTATGACAGTTTGTCAGTACATATGGCATTGGGAATTTCTCCAGTCCTGAAGCACGGGCTGTCTGAATAATTCCGACAAATGTAATATCATGAGACGTCAGTTTATCAAATCTGATTTCAAGATTCTTCATGTTATCAGAAGTATTGTGCGCTTTCAAAATGCCGTAAGCCATTGTATTCTGCGCTGCTTCTTCCTTTGTTACTGGGACTTGCACGTTACCTGTATCTTCTACTATCTCGGTGCCATTCAGCAGATACACACCGTTATCATACAATTTAATCATGCATATACCTCCTTCAAATATTTGATTATACAGCCTGTTTTACTGCTTTTGTAGTGTTGTCATCCCTGTTCCGCATCTGTTGCTATTTACGGTATTCCGTAACAGCAACGTATCTTACGTTGACCATGATTTTAACGCCGGATCAGGCTGAACTGCTAACATATTACCATATTTCATCCTTTTGGTAAATGAAAAATCAGATTATACTCTGTCTTACTAAAGCAAATTCAGTCATGTTTGTCATTAAATACATTTTTTATGTCATAATATGAGGATGCACGTATTGACATGAATGCAGCTCGCCCATCGTCGCAGACGATTCTGAATGGCGAGATACGTTACTGTTTGCAGGTTACCTGTGAACAGTAACACCATTCATGCATTTGTCGTGCAACAACTCCGACATTTCATTGTTTAATTTGCCCCTGTGTGATACAATAGATATAATGGAATTTTACACAGGAGGAAATAAAATGATCATCTCAACAAGAGGAAGATACGCCCTCAGGGTAATGATTGATCTTGCCCAACAGGATCCGGACTCTTACACTCCCCTTAAAGAGATTGCGGCCCGTCAGGAAATTTCAGAAAAATATCTGGAAAATATTATAAAGACACTCGTCACGCAGGGATTTATCAGTGGTCTTCGCGGAAAGGGCGGCGGTTATCGGCTGACACAGTCACCGGAAAAGTATACCGTTGCATCCATCCTGAATCTGACTGAAGGAAGCCTTGCACCTGTTGCCTGCCTTGAGGAACATGCAAAAGAATGCCCTCGTGAAGCAATCTGTCCAACCAGACCTGTCTGGGAAAAACTGGACACTTTAATTCAGGACTATCTTGGAAGCGTTACACTTGCTGATCTTATGGCTCAGCCAACAGATTGTATTCCGGAATAGAATATATTTAAAACCTTTTTTGGCAAGATGCATCACTTACTCTTTGCCGAAAACACCTGGACCGTATCTGTTATCCCTTTCACCAGAGTGTGTCTGATAAATGCTTTCTGCAGGATGTATGGCACATTCCAGATAGAGATTTTGGGGAATTTTCCACTGAAAGGGAAAAAGAAACGCTGCCTCTCAGATGTACATGCATCTGAGAGGCAGCGTTTCTTTTTTATTGAATTCCATGCATAAAAATCAGAACATTCCCTTTTTCTATTTCTTAGCATTTCCCTGGCATGTTATACTTGATAACAGGTTTCTAAAAAATGAGAAAATATATGAGAAAGGGTATTAGTTACAAATGAATTCATTAAAACCTATGTTACTCACGTCACTGAAAGACTACAGTAAATCCCAGTTCATCAAAGATGTAACTGCCGGAATCATTGTAGCCATCATTGCACTTCCTCTGTCCATTGCTCTGGCACTTGCATCCGGTGTAGGACCGGAGGCTGGTATCTTTACCGCCATTGTTGCAGGTTTTGTCATCTCAGCTCTGGGGGGAAGTACTGTACAGATTGCCGGCCCTACCGCAGCATTCGCTACCATCGTTGCCGGTATCGTAGCCAAAGAAGGACTGGATGGCCTTGTTATCGCCACCATCCTTGCCGGTATCTTCCTGATCATCATGGGATTCTGCCACTTTGGAAGTCTGATCAAGTTCATCCCATATACAATCACAACCGGGTTTACTTCCGGCATTGCTGTAACAATCGTTATCGGACAGTTAAAAGATTTCTTCGGAATTACTTATCCAGAAGGACTCAAGCCAATTGAAACAATGGAAAAGATGAGTGCCTTTATCCAGAATATCGGAACTATGAATGTGGATGCACTGATCGTTGGCGCAGTCAGCCTTGCCATTCTGATCATCTCCCCATTCTTCCTGAAACGTATTCCAGGATCCCTGATCGCTGTTATTGCAGGAATCCTGATGGTACAGCTTCTTCCACTGAAGGTAGCAACGATTGGAAATTTATATACCATCAGCAACTCTCTGCCATCTTTTCACATGCCATCCATCACAATGGAAGCAATCAGTGCAGCTCTGCCAAATGCATTTACAATTGCAATTCTTGCTGCGATTGAATCTCTGCTTTCCTGTGTTGTCGCTGATGGTATGGTAAACGGAAAACACCGTTCAGATATGGAACTGGTTGCACAGGGAGCCGGCAATATTGCTTCCGCACTCTTTGGCGGAATCCCTGCAACAGGAGCGATTGCCCGTACTGCTGCCAACATCAAAAACGGAGGACGTACTCCGGTAGCCGGTATGGTACATTCCATCACACTGGTAATCGTACTGGTCGTTCTGATGCCTTACGCCGGAATGATCCCGATGCCAACCATCGCCGCTATCCTTTTTGTTGTTGCATATAATATGTGCCAGTGGCGTACTTTCGTACACCTGGTCAAAACAGCACCAAAGAGTGATGTCATTGTACTCTTTACAACGTTTGTCCTGACGGTTGTATTTGACCTTGTTGTTGCAATTGAGATTGGTATGGTTCTTGCCTGCCTGCTCTTTATCAAACGAATGAGCGAAGAGACACATGTAGACAGCTGGACTTATGTAGCTGAAGATGATGACACCGCGGATGTAAACGATCATCTGAAACGTCTTCCACTTCAGATTCGTGTTTATGAGATCACAGGTCCTCTTTTCTTTGGCGCTGCAGATGCTATTGAGCACATCGTTGTAAAAGATTTTACTACCTGTCTTGTTCTTCGTATGAGAAGTGTTCCTGCGCTTGACAGTACTGCTATGAACGCATTGCAGAATCTGGTAAAAGTCTGTGAAGAAAAAGGAATTACTCTTGTCTTCTCACATGTAAATGAGCAGCCGATGAAAGTAATGAAAAAAGCCCGATTCGTCGAACTTGTCGGCGAAGAAAACTTCCGTCCGAATATCAGTGCGGCACTGGAACATGCAGAAAAAATCGTTGCTTCTAAAGAAGCGAAAAAAGCGGCAAATTAGTTATCGCACCGTTACGGTTTACCGGTTGCCTGCGAACCGTATGCCAGAACCTGTGTGAAAAAGAAGTCAGACTGATTTGCCACACAGATTGCATAGAATCTATTTTAAATTGACAGAGCATTATTTCTAAAAGAGAAATAATGCTCTGTTTTTATTTTTCAACAGCCTCTGGTGAGTTTTCCAATTCAGGTTCATATTCTGTTCAACTCCCGAATCAGTCCGCAAATTATCTGACGAATCCCTTTTGTTTCATTTGCTATCTGTTTACATTTGTACAATATGCAAAATTAAGCCTGATTTATCGAATTCTCTTTCTATTTATCTAGGAAATGACTTGAGCCTTTTTAAAATATTCATTCTAACTTCGATTTTTGTGCTTTTTTTGGTATTTTTGCAAGAAATCAATATATCCACTTGCAAAACAAGTAATTTTATGTATATAATATTTTCAAAATGTGAATAGAGATACAGGCAGCCCACCTTTTTCACATAATATTCTGCCCTGTAATCTTTATTCAGGAGATGAGGGTATATGGTATGGCAATATATGACACATTAATAGCAAATGCTGACAAATTAAAAGAAGACATGACTTATCTGGATCAGGTGCTTTTAAAAACACACCGTATTGATCCAAATCTTTATGCTGAATACGAAGTAAAACGGGGACTTCGTGATTCCAATGGTAACGGTGTTCTTACCGGTCTGACAGAAGTGTCCGATGTCTGTGGATTTGAGTTCATCAACGGACGTAAGATTCCGGCTGAAGGAGGACTGTACTATCAGGGAATCAATGTACAGGATCTGGTTGGGGGACTGAAAGGAAAACGTTTTGGGTTTGAGGAAACAATCTTCCTTCTTCTGTTCGGCCGTCTTCCAAATGAAAGTGAACTGGAGCGCTTTCTGAAAGTTATGTTTGAACTGGAAGAGTTAAGCGGACGTTTTGTTCGTGATGTTGTTATGAAAGCTTCCAGCTCAAACATCATGAACGCAATGCAGAGATGTATTCTTACACTTTACACTTATGATCAGAATCCAGAAGATATTTCTGTAGAGAATGTGCTTCGTCAATCTCTGGAACTGATTGCAAAACTTCCACTGATTGCAGTTTATTCTTATCATGCTTACAGACATTTCCGTAAGGATGAGACTTTGTTGATCCGTAATCCTGAAAAGGGAAAATCTCTTGCAGAAAATATTCTGCTTATGCTTCGTCCTGACGGACAGTATACAGAACTGGAAGCCAAGGTACTGGATATTGCATTGATTCTGCACGCAGAGCACGGTGGTGGTAACAACTCTACATTCACAACTCATGTTGTTACATCCTCCGGTACAGATACATATTCTTCTGTTGCTGCTTCCATCGGTTCACTGAAGGGACCTCGTCATGGTGGTGCCAATCTGAAAGCACAGCATATGTTTGATGATATTAAAGCTTCTGTCAAAGACTGGGAAGATGAGGATGAAATTTCTGCTTATCTTCAGAAGATTCTTGCCAAAGAAGCATTTGACAAAACCGGTCTAATCTATGGTATGGGACATGCAGTTTATACGCTGTCCGATCCACGTGAGAAAATTCTGAAGAGTTTCGCTGAAAAACTGGCTAAAGAAAAGGGACTTGAAAAGGAATTTGCATTATATGACCGTGTAGAAAAACTTGCAGGACATGAGATTATGACACATCGAAATATGCTGAAACCTGTCTGTGCAAATGTTGATTTCTACAGTGGATTTGTATATACAATGCTTGGAATCCCGGAAGAACTGTTCACTCCTATTTTCGCGATTGCACGTATCCCTGGATGGAGCGCGCATCGTCTGGAAGAATTGCTGAATGCCGGTAAGATCATTCGTCCGGCTTATAAATATGTGGGACATCATACAGAATTTTATAGTAGAGAGGACAGGTAAGGGGAACGGCCCTTGGGGAGAACTGATATATGATCTCTCCCCAAGGACGGTATCAAAAAGGGAAGGTGTTGAAGTTACCGGCTGTGGACATTTATTCTCTTTTCTGTTGACACATCTTTTTTATCATTTTAAATATGTTGGATTTCACCTAATCAATTGCTATCGCTGTAAGCAGTACCCCATGCAGATTGCAGGGATGATTTTGCAGACGTTCTCTAATTCTACACATTATGCATCTGAACGTGCATAGGAATTTTTCATCTGGTTGCTTAATTCGTAGAGTACTTTGTCCAGTGTGTCTGTGGTTTCTTTTTTTATGAGTTCTGCCATTTTCTGGTTGGCTTCGTGACGAAGGTTCTGGCGGGTTTCCGGATCTAGTTTTTTCTGAATTAATGCATCGTATTTATTTAACATTTCATGTGCAAGTGACATTACTTTTTCCTGATAGCGTTCTACGTGGATCAGTGAATTTTTGTAGGATGCATCTGCCATTGCTGCGATCATTCTGCTGCACCAGTAGAAGCTGTCGGTTGATACTTCTTTTGTCGTATTGGCAAAATACTCTGGTGTTGTTTCTACAGCGGCATAAAATGGCACCATGACGTTAAACGCATTGGAAGCGAAAGCGATCCACTGAATTACGTTGTGATCCGCTTCACAATCCGGGCGCATCTGAATCAATGACATGAAGTCATTTCTGTTGATTCCGATGGAACGGAACGCACCACTCATGGATTTATCTCCATATGAAAGATATGGATCGTAAGGTGTTCCCTGATAATGTGAGGAGAGAACGTATTTCACATCTTCTACTGTAATCTTTTTCTCCGGGATCATACACCATGGAAGATGATCTGAAAATGGGGTGTATTCTGCGTTTTCACCATCCCAGATTTTTGTATTCGGATTCAGATAACGTTCAATATACCAGGCACGTGGTGTATTATATACATGATCTGCATCATCATGACTTCCGAAAATTTCCCGTGCATTGATCTTTCCTGTCTGATCTAATGAATCTTCTTTTCTCATAGAAAGATCCAGATGATTTTTTTCTATAAACTCCCTCAAGTCAGCTGAACACATATGTTCTTTCTGATCTGAAAAAGCATCGTTCAGATCAAACCCGTCGATTCCAAATTGATTTGGCATGACCACATATACATCATCCGGTACTTTTCTGGCAATCCAGTGGTGACCACCGATTGTTTCCAGCCACCAGATTTCATCTTTATCCTGAAATGCGATTCCGTTCATTTCATAAGTTCCATACTGCTCAAGAAGACTTCCAAGCCGCTGAACGCCTTCGCGTGCACTGTGAATATAAGGAAGAACAATATAGACAATGTCTTCTTCTCCGATACCTCCAGCTATTTCTTTTCCATCTTCATCCGTATGATATGTTACGAGCGGATCAGCCCCCAGGACACGTGGATTGGATGTAATTGTCTCTGTTGCAGTCATTCCGACATTCTCTTCATTTACTCCGCTTGCAGCCCAGATTCCCTCTCCTTTTACTGCATTTGGAACTGCTGTATATTTCATCGGATTCTCCGGAAGTTCAATTTCAACATGTGAAATAACTGAGCAATACGTCTTTACCTGCTCTTCCGGATGGATCACTACATACTTCTTCGGCATGTAACTGCCTGATGGTGAATCGTCATTTCTTGCAATCATTGTAGATCCATCATAAGATGCATCTTTTCCTACTAATATTGTTGTACAGGCCATTCTTTTTCTCCTTCCTGCTGTTTTTCTTATTTCCCTGTTCTTCCGAGCTGCCAGAATGCGACCGCGCTGGCTGCTGCCACATTAAGGGAATCTACTTCGTAAGACATTGGAATTTTTACTGTGTAATCACAATCTGCAATTGTTTCCATTGCTAATCCATCTCCTTCTGTCCCGAGAATTACTGCCAGTTTTTTCTCTCTCATAAGCTGCGGATCATCGATTCTTACTGAATCATCCGTCAACGCAAGGGCTGCTGTCTTGAACCCCATCTTCTTCAGTATATGAACGCCCTCTTCCTTCCATGAGATCTTCTGATTTTCAAAGTTATCCACAAAAGTCCATGGAATCTGAAAAGTTGTCCCCATACTGACACGACTTGCCCTCCTGTAAAGTGGATTACTGCAGCCCGGTGTCAGTAAAACAGCATCCATATTTAACGCAGCAGCTGATCTGAAGATTGCTCCTACATTCGTTGGATTCATAACATTTTCCAGAACTGCGATATGTTTTGCTCCTTCACAGACTGTCTTTACATCCGGCAGTTCTTTTCGATGCATAGCACAGAGCATCCCTCTGGTCAGCTTAAATCCTGTCAACTGTGTCAGTACATCAAACGCTGCTGTATATACAGGAATTTCTCCACATTCACTGCATTTTAAAAGGACTCTTTTTGTCTCTTCATCCCCCTCAGCCTGCTTCTTTTCAACCAGGACTGACACCGGACGATATCCCGCATTCAACGCACGTTCAATCACTTTCGGGCTCTCCGCTATAAACATTCCCTCTTCCGGTTTATCTTTATTCAAAAGCTGCGCTTCTGTCAGCCGCGCATAAACGTCCAGTTCTTTTGCTGAGAAATCTGTTATTTCTATTGTAGAAATCATCTTCCATCTCCTTTCTTAAAACGCATCTGAAAAATATTTTTATCTTCTATTTCACAATCCCTGCCATCGGCTTTTCACTCTTCAGATCCCACTGCACTTTCTTTCGCACAAAATAGAAACAGATCACCTGTAAAATAATCGTGATCAGCCAGGATGCCGGATAAGAAATAAATAATACATCCAGGGAACGATATCTCGGAAATACTCCAAAAATCCATATAATTCTTGTTCCTACTGTTCCAATTACGGAAAGTACCATTGGCACTGCTGAATATCCCATTCCTCTTAAGGCCCCCGGAAACAGATCCATCAGTCCGCACAGGAAATAAGTCAGCGTTGTATATAAAAGAATCTGTTCGCCACACTGAATCACCTGTACATCGGATGTATAGATTCTCAAAATTTCCGGTCCAAATATATAAGCACACGATCCAAGAACAACTGTCACTCCCACAGAAAGCATGATACATTCAATCAATACTTTATCCATACGTTTCCACTTTCCTACGCCATAATTCTGACTGGTAAAACTCATGCATGTCTGTGAAAAAGAGTTAACTGTCACATATAAAAATCCAAAAATATTATTAGCTGCCGTATTTCCTGCCATCGCAACAGAACCGAAAGAATTGACAGAAGACTGTAACAATACATTTGAAAAATTAATCACTGTACTCTGAATTCCCGCCGGAAGTCCCACCTGAAAAATACGTTTTACATACCAGCTTCTGATCTTCAGCTTTGAAAAATAAAGACGATAACTTCCCTCTGTTTTACAAAGGCAACGAAGTACAAGAATACAGGAAATCAACTGTGAAGCTATTGTTCCAATCGCAACCCCGGCCACACCCAGATGGCACACGATTACAAGGAACAGATTCAGCAGTGCGTTCGTCACTCCGGCCACAATTAAAAATGCCAATGGTCTTTTCGTATCTCCAACTGCACGTAAAATAGCTGCTCCATAGTTATACAGCATAAAGAATGGCATTCCCACAAAATAGATTCGCATATATAATGTTGCCTGATTGATCACATCATCCGGTGTTCCCATCAATTCCAACGCCACACGCGAAAAAATAAGACCTATAAAGGTCATAATAATTCCACTGATTATGGCAAGAGCAATTGCCGTATGCACTGTCTCAGACATTTCTTTTTCTCTTTCTGACGCAAAAAAACGAGCTGCAAGAACATTTGCACCAAGAGAAACTCCTATAAACAAATTTGTAAACACATTGATCAATGCTGTTGTCGAACCAACTGCAGCCAGCGCCTGACTTCCGGCAAATCTTCCAACCACAACAATATCCACAGCGTTAAACATCAACTGTAAAATTCCGGAAAGCATTAATGGTAATGAAAATGAAATCAGCTTATCCATCAGCGAGCCGTTACACATATCAATTTCAAATCTGTTCTTCTTTTGTTGTCCAACTGAACTCATAACTTTTCCCCACCTTTTCTTCTGTTCAGTATTTATCACATTCACGTCCTAGAGCGTGTCTTAAAAATGCTTTCTGCAAGATATATGTCACAATTTGTGGGAGATTTTGT
>OLNW01003685.1_pt1 | contig 11584 bp, 8 predicted proteins | sample 1672121 | NCBI WGS metagenome assembly OLNW01 (sample SAMEA3136648, study PRJEB25190) | human gut metagenome
GAAAAAGATCATCAAAAAAGGTGCAAAGATCGAGCGCTTTACAAAATCCAGAGAAGATGCGATCGCATACTTCAAAGAGAAAAATGAGCCATACAAGGTAGAACTGATCGAGGATCTTCCGGAGGGAGAAGAAATCTCCTTCTATTCACAGGGAGACTGGACAGACCTCTGTGCAGGCCCGCATCTGATGAGCGTAAAAGGCGTGAAAGCCTTCAAACTTCTTTCTTCTTCCAGCGCTTACTGGAGAGGAAGCGAAAAGAACGCAATGCTGACACGTATCTACGGAACAGCTTATGCAACAAAAGACGAGCTCAAAGAACATCTGGAGCAGATGGAAGAAGCCAAGAAACGTGACCACAACAAACTTGGCCGTGAGATGAAAATCTTCACAACAGTAGATGTGATCGGACAGGGACTTCCGCTTATCATGCCAAACGGTGTTATCATGATGCAGGAACTGCAGAGATGGATCGAAGATGAGGAGACAAAACGTGGCTACGTAAGAACAAAAACTCCTCTGATGGCAAAGAGCGACCTCTACAAGATCTCCGGACACTGGGATCATTACAAAGACGGAATGTTCGTTCTCGGTGATGAAGAGACAGACAAAGAAGTATTTGCACTTCGTCCGATGACATGTCCGTTCCAGTACTATGTATACAAAGCAGAACAGCACAGCTACCGTGATCTGCCGCTGCGTTACGGCGAGACATCCACACTGTTCCGTAACGAGGATTCCGGTGAGATGCACGGCCTGACACGAGTTCGTCAGTTCACAATCTCCGAGGGACATCTGATCGTAAGACCAGACCAGATGGTAAAAGAATTCAAGGACTGTATCGCACTTGCACAGTACTGCCTGCAGGTACTTGGAGTTGAGGAGGATGTAACCTACCATCTGTCCAAATGGGATCCGAACAACAGAGAAAAATACATCGGTGATCCGGAAGTATGGAATGAGACAGAAGAAGATATTCGTCAGATGCTCGAAGAACTGAACATCCCATTCACAGAGGATGTCGGAGAAGCAGCTTTCTACGGACCAAAAGTCGACATCAACGCAAAGAACGTATATGGCAAAGAAGATACCATGATCACAATCCAGTGGGATGCACTTCTTGCTGAACAGTTTGATATGTACTACATCGACGAAAACGGTGACAAAAAACGTCCGTGTATCATTCATCGTACATCCATGGGATGCTATGAAAGAACACTTGCATGGCTGATCGAAAAATACGCAGGAATGTTCCCGACATGGCTGTGTCCGGAGCAGGTTCGTGTGATCCCGATCTCCGAAAAATTCAATGCTTATGCTGACAAAGTAGAAGCACAGATGAAAGAAGCAGGCATCCGCTGCTCCGTTGACAGACGTTCCGAGAAGATGGGATACAAAATCCGTGAAGCACGTCTTGAGAGAGTACCGTACATGCTCGTAGTCGGTGCAAAAGAAGAGGAAGAGGGCAAAGTTTCCGTAAGAAGCCGTTACCTTGGCGATGAGGGAATGAAAGAACTCGGAGAATTTATTGCAGCGATCAAAGAAGAAATCAAAAACAAAACAATCCGTAAGATCGAAGTCCAGGAAGAGAAAAAATAATAAAAAATCTCCTCATAACGCAAAACTTCTTTCATGCTGTCGATAAGACGCGAGAAGTTCTGCAGAACTGAGTTCCTGTTTTGACAAAATCTGCACCCTCTGTCTTATATAATGAGATCACTTACCAAAGTGAAGGATTTATATAAGTGCAGAGGGTCTTTTTTTATATATTACAGGATGCCATTTTCTTTGGGGAGGATCATATGCAGGAGATCTACATAGACGTTGTTTTTGCAGCAAATCTTTTGATGGATTATCTTCTCCTCGAGCTGGTGGCAAGATTCTTAAGATGCCGCACCAGTCACAGACGTTGTCTGGCTGCCGCCATCCTGGGGGCTTTTGGTTCCTGCCTGATCCTCTGTATCCCTTCGGAAAATACTCCGGTGCTGACAGTTGTTCTTCATGGCTTCTGTGCACTTCTGATGCTTCGGATCGGACTTAAGATCCAGAAGGAAGCGCTTCTTCTCAAAGCGTTTCTGATGTTATATCTGACCGCATTTCTGTGCGGCGGCTTCTGGGAGGCTGTTTCAAGAGAAAGAGCACTTACGCTCAGGATATTTCTGCTGTGCGTTTTTGTGGTATACACAGGCAGCAGTGCTTTTCTTTTTGCGGCAGACTCGATCCGGGCGGGCCGGAAGAATATTTATCCTGTGACACTTGGGTGTCAGGGAAGAGTACAGTCAGCTTACGGGCTTTACGACAGTGGAAACCTTCTTACAGATCCGTTGAATGGCAAACCAGTGTCGATCATTGAACCGGAGCTTCTGTATAAGCTTCTGACAAAGGAGGATGCAGAAATCCTGAGAAGCTTCCATGAGAATCCGAAGGAACTGACAAATACAGAGATCGCAGCTCTGAAACCACATTATCTGTCACTTACGACAGTAGGGAACGACCCGCAGATGCTTCTGGCAGTGATGCTTGATGACCTGTGCATCCATACTCCTGGAAATGTGATCCATATAGCAGAACCGGTTTTTGCACTGACATCGAAATCTACCGCTTTGGGGAGGGAATACAGGCTATTGTTGAATTCCAGATTATTGCGTTAGGAGGAGCATATTATGAGAAGATCAGCAGCAAGTGTGGATTATAACCCGTTTCAGCTTTTTCAGAGATTGGTACTGACAAGATCAAGAGATGTCTATTATATAGGTGGAAGTGACGTACTTCCGGCACCTTTGGATCCAAAGAGAGAGGCATATGTGATCAGTAAGCTGGAAACCGACCAGCACCAGGAGGCAAGATCCCTTCTGATCGAGCACAATCTGAGACTCGTGGTCTATATTGCGAAGAAATTTGACAATACAGGAGTCGGGGTGGAGGATTTGATCTCTATTGGGACTATAGGACTGATCAAGGCGATCAACACCTTCAATCCGGTCAAGAATATCAAGCTTGCGACCTACGCATCCAGATGTATTGAGAATGAGATTCTGATGTATCTTCGACGGAACAGCAAGACCCGGATGGAGGTATCCATTGATGAGCCGCTGAATGTGGACTGGGATGGAAACGAGCTTCTTCTTTCGGATGTTCTGGGGACAGAGGACGATGTGATATCAAGGAAGATGGAGGATGAAGTAGAGATCACCCTTCTCGGTAAGGCAATCAATAAACTTTCTCCGAGGGAGCAGATGATCATCAAGCTTCGCTTCGGACTCAATAATGCAGACGGCAAAGAAAAAACACAGAAAGAAGTTGCAGATCTTCTTGGAATTTCCCAGTCGTATATCTCCCGACTTGAAAAACGTATCATGAAACGTTTGAAGAAAGAAATCATAAAATATGAATAAGTAATTCTGGTAACTATTCAGAAGATAGAGAGGGTACTGAACAGTTATTAATTCTGTTTATAAGCGGACACATCCTGGCATATATATAGAAAGAATATGCGAGAGGATGTGTCCTTTTTGCGAAAATATAGGATGGAATTGATCATGGCATGCCTGTTGCTGATAAGCTTTTATTTTTTGTCCAGGCAGGCTGCCGCAGTATCCGTGTGGATGAATTCTGAAGAAGTCGAAAAGAAAGAAAATGTGATCGTGCTGGATCCGGGGCACGGGGGAAGTGATCCGGGAATGATCGGGATAGACGGCCTGGAAGAAAAAAATATCAATCTGTCCGTGACACTTCTTCTCAAAGAAAAGCTGGAAGAAAAGGGATATACAGTCGTCCTGACCAGAGAAGAAGACAAGGGACTTTATGACGAGTCTGCACAGAACAAAAAGGCACAGGATCTGCAGCGAAGAATTGCTCTGATCGATGAGACCGCTCCGGCACTGACGGTCAGCATTCATCAGAACAGCTATCATGACCCGGCAGTCAAAGGCCCGCAGGTTTTTTACTATGAAACCTCACCGGAGGGAAAAGAACTGGCTGTGGTTCTACAGGAAAGACTGAATGTGATGCTCGAGGTGGAACGGCCGCGGGAAATCAAGGGAAACACCAGCTACTATCTGCTGAAGAGGAGCAGGAGCATCCTGGTCATAGCGGAGTGCGGATTTCTCACGAATCCGGAAGAGGCAGAACTTCTGCAGACAAAAGAATATCAGCAAAAAGTAGCTGTCGCACTGGCAGAGGGAATCCATAGTTATTTACAGAAGCGGTAAAATTTTTTTGCTATTAATTTCGTATTCTGTTATACTGGATTCGAAACAATGCAGAAGATAAGAAATACAGAGGGTGTATTTATGTTAGGAATTATTTACTGTCTGCTGGCAGTACTGATCGGAAAAGAAGCAGCAGGGATGTTCTTTGCATCGGGAGACGGAAAGAACAATAAATTCTGGATACTGAGCTGTGGCGCATTCGGGACCGGAATCCTGATATTCGGATGGAGCACCTATATGATCTCCTGGGCAGCGAGTGCACTCGGAGCACAGAAACCGCTCTTTTACGGGAATGTGTTCGTGATGGCACTCTCACTTGTCTTTTTGATTTTTCTGTATACTATGAGGTATCGGAGAGACAATACCATATTGTCCGGATATGAGCGTGAACTGATCAGAGATAAGAAACAGTTTCGTGTGGAAGTAATTTTCTTTGTGATCCTTGCCGTGTTTATCAGCTGGATCATGTTTTATGTATTTTACATAAGGGACGGTGTCCTTTATTCCGGCTATACCGTTTACGGAGATTACGCACCGCATACAGCGATGATCCGCTCCTTTTCGATGGGAAATAATTTCCCGACCCAGTATCCGCATTTTGGAGGACAGGATGTAAAATATCATTTTATGTTCCAGTTCCTTGTAGGAAATCTCGAATTCCTCGGACTGCGGCTGGATCTGGCCTATAACCTGGTCAGCATCCTGGCACTGCTGGCATTTCTCATCATGCTTTACAATCTGGCACTTCGTATCACCAGAAGCCTGACAGCCTCCGTATGTACGATCCTGTTTTTCTTTTTCAGAAGCGCACTGACATTTTTTCAGTTTGTGATTGAGCATCTTGTGGCAGGAGACCTGGCAGAAACCTTCAAAACCAATATGAGCTTTATTGGCTACACACCGAACGAAAACTGGGGACTCTGGAATTTCAATGTCTATCTGAATCAGAGACATCTGGCGTTCGGACTTCTGATCGTCGCCCTGGCACTGTGGATGTTTTTGGACTGGGTAGAGGCCGGATGTGCACATAGAGAAAAAGGCTGGCACTGGCTTATTGGAAGAGTATTCAGCAGAGATGCCTGGAAGAGCCGGAACCTGGAGAACGCACTATTTGCCGGAATGTTGCTGGGAATGACCTCTTTCTGGAATGGGGCAGCAGTTATCGGAGGTCTTCTGATTCTGTTTGGATTCGCCGCATTTTCGGATGGAAAACTCGATTATCTGGTAACAGCGGCGGCAGCAGTCATATTTGCAGAACTTCAGGCGAGACTGTTTATCTGGGGAAATGTCGTGGAGACCTCCTTTTACTGGGGATTTCTGGCAGAGAATAAGTCGCTGCCGGGGGTACTGTGGTACCTGCTCCAGATGAGCGGAATTTTCTTTCTCGGGGCACTGGTACTTCTGTACTTTCTGAGAGACCGAAGACAGCGGGTTATCCTCATAAGCTTTCTGTTCCCGCTGATTTTTGCATTCTGTATGTCCCTGACACCGGATATCGCAGTAAATCATAAATATATCATGATTTCCTATGCGTTTGTGGCAATGTTCTGGGGATGGGCAGTGGTTCAGCTCTTTGGCAGAGGTATCTGGCAGAAGGCGGCGGCAGTGCTGCTTGCAGTCTGTCTGACGATCACAGGAATCTATGATTTTGTGATCATTGTACGCGATAATGGACCCGGTCGAAGAGTCACCGTAAATATGAACAGTGCCCTGACGGAGTGGCTTGCAGACAACCTCACAAGCAAGGATCTGATCCTGACACCGGAGTACAGCATCAACGAGGTGACGATGGCAGGAGTCATGATGTACATGGGCTGGCCTTACTATGCATGGTCTGCCGGATATGATACCTACGGCCGGGCAGAGATTGCCAAAACAATCTACAGCTCAACCGATGAAAATACTGTGAAATCACTTGTAAAACAGGAAAAAATCACTTATATTTTATTCGAAGATGGAATGAAATTTGAAGAAACAGAATGCAGAGAAGATATTATTGCAAAAGCATTCCATCTGGTGTACCAATCAGAGGATGGGAGAATAAGAATTTATGAAACCTCAAACAGTTAAAAAAACAATCATAAAAGTTATACCGGCAGTACTTCTTGTCGCGTTGTCTGCCTTTCTCCTTAAAGGAGATGTGTGGACATTCTGGACATGGTATCTCCTTGCCGCCGTGCTTGGATGCGTGGGTATGGCAGTTACAGGAAGACTTTTTCGAAGCTTTGAAGATAAAGGATGGATGTTTTCGAAGGTTGTTTCCATCACGATCACAGGCTTTCTGACCTGGTTTCTGGTATCTGTCAAGATTTTGAAATTTACGACAGCTGCCTGCGTGGGCATTGCACTGGTGTATGGAATCATCTGCATCCTTGCATACGAGAAACAGCGGAGAAATGGATATGAATGTCTTCCAATTGACAGACTGGATCTTGTCTATATAGAAGAAATCCTGTTTTTTGCGGCATTTCTTCTGTGGACCTATCTGGCGGGATTTCATCCGGCAGCCCATGGAACAGAGAAGTTTATGGACTATGGATTTATGGAAGCTATGATGCGCAGCAAGACACTTCCGGCAACCGACCTCTGGTATTCTCAGGGCAAGATCAATTACTATTACGGCGGTCAGTATTTTGCAGTATTTCTGACAAAGCTTTCCGGCACACAGGTGGAGCTTACCTATAACCTGATGCGTACCTTTGTCGCAGGCTTTGCTTTTGTACTTCCGTTTTCCCTGGTGCGTCAGATGACAACAGACTTACAGGGCAGGAAAGTTACAGGCTGGAAGAAACAGCTTCCGACACTTGCAGGTTTCCTTGCAGGACTGGCGGTTTCCATTGCCGGAAATATGCATTATGTGGTCTATGCACAGATCCTCCCACTTATCCAGAAATTAAAGGGTGAGGAAGTGAGCGGATACTGGTTCCCGGATGCTACTCGTTATATCGGATTCAACCCGGATGTGCCGGACAAGACGATCCATGAATTTCCGTGCTACTCCTTCGTACTGGGAGACCTTCATGCACATGTGGTAAACATCATGTTTGTCCTTCTGCTTCTGGGACTTCTGTATGCCTGGACAAAGAAGGTGCGGAACACAACACCGTCTGTGGAGAAACTGGGACGTCGGGAATTCTGGATGAAACAGCTTCTGATGCCGCAGATCCTGGCGGCGGCAATGCTCCTTGGAATGTTCCACTGGACAAACTACTGGGATTTTGTCATCTACTATGTCGTGACTGGCGGAACGGTATTGTTTATGAACATCATCTGCCTGAAAGGCGATATCAGACAGATCCTTGCAGTAACGATAGCACAGGCAATAGAAATCTTTGCCATTGCAACGGTGATCATCCTGCCGTTCACCCTGCAATTCACAACCATGGTACAGGGTGTAAGACTGGCACAGAACCATTCCCTGCCACATCAGCTTCTGATCCTGTGGGGACTTCCGACGATCCTGACACTTGTGTTTGTGATCTCGCTTATTATCGAGAAACTGAAAAAACTGGAGCACAAATCCCTCTACCGCCTGATGAAGGCAGTCCGCACACCGGATCTGTTTGCGGTGATCATGGGACTGTGTGCGATCGGCTTGGTTGCAATCCCGGAACTGGTATATGTCCGCGATATCTATGAGAATAGAAATGCCCGTGCCAATACCATGTTCAAGCTGACCTATCAGGCTTATATCATGTTTGGAATGACGATGGCATATGTGATCTTCCGGCTGTTATTCATAAACTGCAAAAAAATCCTCAAGGCAGTCGGGGTGATCGGACTTGTACTTCTTCTGTGGACCTGTGGATACTTTGGACGAAGCGTGGATTCCTGGTTTGGACAGGTTCTGGATCCGTCCCAATACAAAGGTCTGAATGCAACGGCATTTCTGGAAACAGATTTCGTGGAAGATGCCGGCGCAATCCGATGGCTGAAAGAAAACATTCAGGATTCCCCTGTGGTTCTGGAAGCAAACGGCGACAGCTACTCCAACTATGAACGAGTTTCCGCAATGACCGGACTTCCTACCGTGATGGGCTGGTATGTACACGAATGGCTGTGGAGAAATGATGTGGCCGATCTGAACGAGAAATCCGCCGAGATCGAAACCATTTATACCTCTACGGATACCCAGAGAGTCCAGGAACTGATCAAGAAATATGACATTTCCTATATCTTTGTAGGCTCCTGCGAAAGAGAAAAATACGGTGAAAACCTCAACAATGCAGGACTGGAGAGCCTTGGTGAAATCGTATACCAGGATCCAAATTATGAAACCTATATTATAAAGATCGAGAAATAAAATATGAAAGCAGGTGCTGTTTTTCTGTGACGAACAGAAAAAGGTACCTGCTTTTTGTAGAAAATAAAAGATAAATTCACACAAAAAAACTTCGTGAAGTATGTAACTTTGCGAAGTTTTTGTCTTTTTTTTAAAGATCATCTTATTTTAACACACACAAATTCATGTGTAAAGGTACAGAAATGACTTAAAGGCAGTCGTTTTGATACACTTCTTGGCAATTCTGCCCAATTTTTTTTGTATTTTTTAGCAAAAACTTTTTTCAGAGTTCGTTTTTATTTCTCAAAGTTACATACTTCACGAAAAATCAGCAGAGGTACCTGCATGGAAAAAACTTCCTGTTATTCAATTACAGTAAAGAAATTTAATGTTTTCTGCAGACATACAGACTGGCTCAGACAGACGCAGGAACTTTATAACGAAATTTTAGGCTTTTATTATGAATTGTATCTGGATACGTTTATCGACAGTACTCCGGGAGCAATGGAAGCACTTCGTACACTGGAAAAGATGACGATCATAGGAAGAGATAAACAGCCTGTACCAAATCCCCTTCCATGGACAAAAGTTCCGCTTTATTTTCGCAGGGCAGCGATCAATGCCGCAATTGCAGCAGCCAGAAGCTACCGTACAAGAGAAGCACAGAACAGACGGACGCAGCAATTTACAGAGTCCGCAACATTCTATAAAGGAATGTACAGGGATTTTAACGAAAAGGAAATCACCCTGAAAATCTGGAATGGAACAGCCTGGAAATGGACAAGGCTTCGCCTGTATGGGAATTCCATACCGGAAACAGGAGTTATGATGTCGCCCTCTCTGGTTCTTAAGAGAAATCAGACAGAGATGCATATTCCATGGAAAACTCCGGTCGAAGACGGAAGAACCGCCAAAGAACGGATGAACGCAAAAGAAAAAATATGTGCAGTAGTTTTTTGCAATCAGGATGCCTGCACAGTTTGTTGCATTTTGGATTCGGAAGGAAACAGCGAAGGAACTCGCTTCATCAGAGGCGGTGCAGAATACAGCCATCGCTGTAAAACAGTTGAAGCAAAACTAAAAAAATCTCAGGCGTCCGGAGGTGCCGGAGATAATCCCCGCGCCAATGCAAGGTACTGGGAAAAACTAAGAAATCTCAATGATTTTTATTCTCACAGCATAAGTAGACAAGTTATAGAATACTGCAAAAACAACAATGCCAAAATCATCGCCCTGCCGGAGTTTGACAGGGATTACAGCAAAATTATCATGACAAAGGCAGGAAATCATTCACCGATTCACCTAAGCACTGCGATTCGCGAGAAGATCAAATATAAAGCGTGGCAGGAAGGAATCGTGGTGGTCGAACTGCAGCAGCATGAGATCAGCTCCGTTTGCAGTATCTGTGGAGAAAAAATCAAAAACAAAGAAAACGAATTCTTCTGTCCAAATGGACACAGAGGAAACCGTTATCTGAATACAGCTCGAAATCTTGGAAATAAATGTCTGAAAGGATTTGAGCAAAACAAAGAGAAGACAGTCTCAAAGACTCCAGGTTCCTGTGTATAAACAGAAAATCCGGAGATATTTGTCTGTATAAAACGTATGCAAAGAACCCTTCCAGTCGGATGCGTTCTGCATATAGAGTGTGTGAGAAATCACAGAAAAAGTGATATCTACAGGATATTACTTTCGGGCAGAACACCGCCCGCCGGAGTCCACGGGGAATCCGAGAAGTCCGCCGTCTGTCAGATGGTGAAAGTGTTCGAAGTTATATAAAAAAAGACTTGAAACAACAATGAGGAGAAAATCCTGCTGTTTATCAAAGAAACACAGGAAAATTACCAGAAGATATGAAGAAGAAACATAGCAGAGAAAATTTACGGATTGCTATGCTGGGACATAAAAGAATCCCATCCAGAGAAGGCGGGATTGAAATTGTTGTGGAAGAGTTGGCAACCAGAATGGCGAAGAAATCCCATTCTGTAACCTGTTATAACCGAAAAGGACACAACGTAGCCGGAAGCGAATTCGACGGTACAAAACTTAAGACATACAAAGGCGTTACTTTACAGGAAGTCTTTACAATAGATAAACGCGGGCTTGCTGCCATGACAGCATCCGTATCCGCAAGCCTTCGGGCAGCTCTTGGAAACTATGACGTTGTACATATCCATGCAGAAGGCCCGGCCTTTATGTGCTGGCTCCCAAAACTGTTTGGAAAGAAAGTAATCGTCACCGTGCATGGTCTCGATCATCAGAGAGCCAAGTGGGGAAAATTTGCAAGCTGGTACATCAGAAGCGGAGAAAAAAATGCTGTCCGCTTTGCCGATGAGATCATCGTACTCAGCAAAGGCGTTCAGGATTATTTTCAAAATACATATGGAAGGACCACCCGGTTTATTCCAAACGGTGTAAATAAAGCAAAACCACGGAAAGCCCGCCAGATCACCGAGAAATGGGGACTCACTAAGGACAGTTACATTCTTTACTTAGGAAGAATCGTCCCGGAAAAAGGTGAGCGCTATTTAATAGAAGCATTTAAACAGACAAAGACAGACAAGAAACTTGTCATCGCCGGAGGAAGTTCCGATACACAGGTATTCATGGATGAACTAAAGAGCCTGGCAAAAGACGATGACAGGATTATTTTTACCGGCTTTGTTCAGGGAGAGATATTGGAAGAGCTATACAGCAATCCATACATCTACACACTTCCATCCGACCTTGAAGGCATGCCGTTAAGCCTCCTGGAGGCGATGAGTTATGGGAACTGCTGTCTGACATCCGACATACCAGAATGCGCAGAAGTGGTAGAAGACAAGGCACTGCTGTTCAGAAAATCGGATGTCAGTAATCTGAAAGAAAAATTACAGAACGCCTGTGATCATCCAGAAATGGTAGAAACCTATAAAGCACAGGCAGAAGAATTTATCTGCAGAAAATATAACTGGGACGATGTGGTAGAGAAGACATTAAAACTGTATCAGAGATGAGGAAGTGGCTGAAGGAATGAGAGAAGAATGAAGATTTTGATGATAAATAATCTCCTCTAACCGAACGCAGGTAGTGAGATGTACATAGTGAAAACGC
>OLNW01003686.1_pt1 | contig 11582 bp, 9 predicted proteins | sample 1672121 | NCBI WGS metagenome assembly OLNW01 (sample SAMEA3136648, study PRJEB25190) | human gut metagenome
TATAAACGTCGTTTATGAGAATATAAAAGCCTTCATATTCTCATAAACGACGTTTATATTCCTGATATTACTATGTGAAAGTAACTATTTAACTGGAGGGATTCTTATGATCCATATAGAAAATCTGGTAAAAAGATACGGTGATCTGGTTGCACTCAACCACCTGAACCTGGATATTCATGAAGGTGAGATTTTCGGTCTGCTCGGTCCGAACGGCTCTGGAAAAACAACCGCCATCAACTGCCTGCTTTCCCTTTTGAAATACGATAAAGGAATCATCGAGGTCTTCGGGCAGCCCATGGCGCCTGACAATTATCAGGCAAAACAGCAGATTGGAATCGTGCTGCAGAATGTCGCTGTGTTTGACGAGTTAACTGTATATGAAAACATAGATTATTTCTGTGGTCTGTATGTTTCTGATAAAAAGAAACGCAAAGAACTGGTCGATGATGCTGTCCGATTTGTCGGACTCGAAGATTATTGTAAAATGTATCCAAAGAAACTGTCCGGTGGTCTTCTCCGCAGGCTGAATATTGCCTGCGGAATTGCCCATAAACCGCGTCTCATAATCATGGACGAACCAACCGTAGCTGTCGACCCGCAAAGCCGTAACAAAATCCTTGAAGGCATCCAGAAGCTGAATGCGCAGGGTTCAACAATCATCTACACTTCACATTATATGGAGGAAGTTGAACAGATCTGCACGCGAATCGCGATCATGGATCACGGACGTGTCATTGCCTCCGGAACATCTGAAGAATTAAAGAAAATGATCAAGACCGGTGAAACCATCACCGTAGAAGCAATTTTTCTGGAAGAAAAGCATCTGCAGGACATCCGCAGTCTTCCTCATGTATTTGATCTGCACTATGAAAATCAGATTCTCATACTCCGCTGCACCGGTGCACAGCATAATCTGATTCGCCTTCTGAATTATCTGCAGAGTCAGGATATCACCTTCGGAAGAGTATTTTCCGAACTTCCGACACTGAACGATGTTTTTCTGGAAATCACCGGAAAGCAGCTTCGTGATTAATAGTTTTTCAGGCATATACGCTCGGTATACGCGGTGTATATTTATGCACTATTTTGTATAATTAATAGTTACAGAAAGGATTTTTTTATGCTGCATCTAATAAAATATAACATCCTGGTAAAACTCCGGAATTTTAATATGACTTTCTGGCCGCTTGTTTTTCCTCTGATACTCGGCACTTTTTTCTTTTTTGCTTTTGGAAATCTCAATGATGCCGATTTTGAGACCGTACAGGTGGCTCTGGTAAGAGAAACAACCGACAATCCATTATTTGATTTTTACCTTGATCAGGTGCAAAAAAGTGACTCAGATTTGATCAGCCTGCATGAAATGACAGAGCAAAAAGCTCTCGCGGCTCTGAAAAACAAAGAAATCTCCGGAATTTATCATGCCGGCATGACGCCTTCCCTGACAATCAACGCACACGGAATCCCGGAAAGTATCCTGCAGTCTATTCTGGAAAGTTATGATAACAGTCTGCACACCATACGGACGATTTTGAAAAAACATCCATCCGGGCTCCTGAACGGACTTACACAGATGATGGACACCCGTGATCTGGTTCAGGAGGTTTCCCCGGGTGGAAAAACAATTGACGGTACTTCGCAGTTTTTTTACGCTCTGATCGCAATGGCATGTCTCTACGGATGTTTTATCGGCTTCGGCTCTGCGATCACGTTACAGGCCAATTTAACGGCTCTGGCGGCAAGGCGCAGTGTCACTCCTACTCATAAGCTGAAATTGATCTTATCCGAACAGATTTCCTCTTTCCTGATCGGCTATGTAGATGTTATCATTCTGCTTATTTATCTGCGAAATATTTTGAAACTTGACTTTCAGGGACAGATAGGAAAAATGCTTCTTATTTCTCTTTTCGGAAGTCTCATCGGTGTCTCTATGGGCCTGTTTATCGGCAGTCTCAGCAAAATAGGCGAAGGAATCAAAGTTGCTGTTATCCTTGCCATTTCCATGGTCTGCAGTTTTCTTTCCGGCCTGATGAACAGTTCGATGAAAGATACCGTAGAAAAACATTGCCCGATCATCAACCGCATCAATCCTGCTGCCCTGATCTCGGATGCTTTTTACTGCATCAATGTATATAATGATCCGGCACGCTATTACCGAAATGTACTTACACTGGCAGTCATGAGCGCCGCGCTTGTTTTTGCCTCATTTTTACTGATCAGGAGGAATCGATATGACAGTATTTAAGTGTTATATGAAAATATTAAAAAAGAATATCGGACTGGTCAGCATTTACCTGTTAATCTTCTTTTCGATAGCCATGGTTCTTCAGGCCTCCGCCAAAAAAGAGCATCTGGAAGATTTTGAAAAAACGCGGATTGACCTTGCCATTGCAGATCAGGATGACAGCACACTTTCTCACGCACTCACGAAATATCTCAAAACCATCCACAATGTATACAAGATTTCCACAGAACCCACCGTAATGCAGGAGGAACTTTTTTACAGAAATGCAGAATATATTGTGCAGATTCCAAAAAATTTTTATGAAACCTGTATTGTAGATGAAAACCCGCTTTCTGTCACAAAAGTGCCCGGTTCTTATTCTTCTTTTTATGTAGATCAGCAGATAAATGCATGGCTGAATTCCATCCGCACTTATACTGCTGCCGGATTTTCACAGAAAGAAGCTGCCGTTGCTGCGCTTGAACAGTCTGTCTCGGAAGTTACCATGTATCAGGACGATGAAACAGCACTTGAGACACCTGGATATACGTATTATTTCCGCTATATTCCGTATCTGTTTCTGGCCGTATTGTGCTACTCCATGGGCTATATCCTTCTGGCATTCCGAAAAGAGAATATCCAGAAACGTATGCAGGCATCTGCCGTCTCCACCCACAGGCAGAATCTTGAAGGGCTTCTTGCAATGTTTACCATTGGATTCTCCCTCTGGCTGATTGTAGTCGCCGGTGCCGGTATTATGTATGGGAAAGAACTCCTGATTTCCAAAGTTCTGGGGTATTATCTGTTAAATACATTCCTGATGCTGACAATTGCACTTTCACTTGCATATCTGATCGGCCTTTTTATGAAAAACAGCAATATGCTCAATGGAATCACCAACATCGTTTCCCTTGGTATATGTTTCCTCTCAGGTGTATTTGTGCCAATGAATATCATGAATAAAAAAGTCCTCAGGGTTGCACAGTTTCTTCCAGTTTACTGGTATGAAAACGTCAACGAGACCCTTTCCCGGTATCATGTCGTTTCCGGCAAAGTTGCTGTTGATATCTGGAAATCCATGGGAATCGAAATCATGTTTACCCTTGCTTTGCTCGCACTGATCCTTGCTGTTTCCAAATACAAACGGCAGGGATAACACCACTGAATCGTTTCTAATAGATTTCTTGTGTGAATAACTCGCAATTCTGGTATGATCTTAGATAGAAAAAAGCCCACAGCATCCGCTATGGGCTTTATCTATCCTCTGTCTTATGACATTTTACTGTATTAATTTCAGAAGAAAATTCCAACCTGCTCCAGGAACTGTTCCGGAACTTCTACATGTGGGAAATGCTTCGTTTCTTTAAGTGTCGCAACCTCTACAGACGGATTGACATTCTGGTAAGCTTCTACGATTGCTTCACCATTATTTTCCGCTTCACCTTCTACGATATAAAGGCTGTTGTCAATCTCTTTAAGACCCCGGGTAATATCAATGTTCATATATTTTGAAGCTTTATTTGCATAGACATTCTTTGCATAGCACCCGCCTCTGTGAGCAGCTTCATAATATGCATCCTGAAGTTCCCGATCCGGATGGAACGGATCAAATGCATAGTTCTCGATAAAGTCATCATTGACTGCACTTCTTGATACAACCATATGATAAACCAGTGTTCCGAATACCGGAATCTCCAAACATTTGCGCAGAAGCTTTTCTTTCCTGCCAGGCATCTGTTTCAGGCTGGTAAGGCTGACCGGATTTACCATCATGATCTTATTAAACAATGTCTTTTCATTATGACATGCCATAACTACAAAGGAAGCGGAATATCCATTTACAATGATATCCGTCTTTTCACCAATTACATTCTTTATAAAGTCACAGATTGCCTGCACATAAACAAAGTTTGTATAAGTCATTCCCGGTTTCTCGGAGCGTCCGCATCCCGGAAGATCCAGATTATATACGGTATGTTCCAGTGCAAGTTCATCCTCAATTCTGGTCCATTCATATCCGGAACCACCCGGAAGCATATCATGAATCAGAAGAATCGGGCTTCCTTTACCTTTTTTGGTATAATAAATATCGCCGAAACGCCAATGATAATAATTTCTGACATCAGTATCCAGCATTTCCTTAAGACAGGCGGATGCCGCGATTACTTTATTTATAATATGGATAGTGGCAGTTGTTGTTGTAGCCAGTGCTGCAAGAGTAAGCAGTCGTTTACTGTGCTTGTTCATGTTCTACCTCCCTTTTTATCACCTGAATAGCTTTATTATACGCTAAAAAAAGTTTTTTTACAATCTATAACAGAGAAAGAAGTTTTTGTACATCTTCCATTCTGGTTGCCCAGCTGGTTGCAAATCTGACCACTGTATGCGAATCGTCAGCTTTTTCCCAGAAACCAAACTGTACGTCTTTTTTTAATTCTTCCATTCTGCTGTTTTCAAGTACGACAAACTGCTGATTTGTAGGTGAATCAATAAAAAACTGATATCCTTTTTTCTTTAAGCCTTCTTTCAGGACTGCTGCCGTCTCGATGGCATTTTTGCCGATTGCCAGATAGAGGTCATCTGTAAAAAGTGCATCAAACTGCACGCCAAGGAGTCTGCCTTTTGCAAGAAGTGCGCCATGCTGTTTTACACGTGTGAGAAAATGTTTTGGCATACATTTTCCGGTAAAGACAACCGCTTCACCACAAAGCAGTCCGGCTTTTGTTCCGCCGATATAAAATACATCACAAAGCCTGGCAATATCATGCAGTGTCACATCTGTCTCTTTACTGACAAGGCCATAAATCAGTCTTGCTCCGTCGAGAAAAAGCGGCAGCTTATATTTTCTGCACACGGAAGAAAGCTCTTCCAGCTCTTTTTTGCTGTATAAAGTTCCATATTCTGTCGGATGTGAAATATAGACCATTCCCGGAAATACCATATGCTCATGGTTATCATCTCCATAGAATGTTTCTACCAGTTCTTTAAGGTCTGATGCACAGATCTTACCGTTTTTTTCCGGAAGCTCCAGTACTTTATGTCCGGTAAATTCGATTGCACCGGCTTCATGTGTGCTGACATGTCCCGTGTGAGCCGCTACAACGCCCTCATACGGTGCCAGCATGGTGTCAATGACAATCTGGTTGGTCTGTGTTCCACCGGTCAACAGAAAGACTTCTACGTCCTCACAGCCACATGCTTTCTTTATCTTTTTCTTAGCTGTTTCACAGTAATGGTCCGTGCCATAACCGGAAAGCTGTTCCATATTGGTGTCAATCAGATGCTGAAGAACTTTTTCATGTGCACCTTCTGAATAGTCATTTACAAAATATAACATTTCTCGTTCCTCACTTGTAGTAATATCATGTTCATTTTATCAAAAAAATCCCCCGCGGGCAACTCGCGGGGGAAGTATTCACCGATTTATCATATCCTGATAAGCGTCATTCAGTTCTTTTACGTTCATCTTATTTACCAGATAAACCTTATCTCCTACGACTGCTGCATAGAAGTTTGTATCATACTCATAATATTCTGCAGTAGTTTCATTTCCATCTGTATCTTGGAAGAGGAATGTATATGCTGCCTCACCATCCGGAGTATATTCCTCGGTAAGACGCTCCTGTGCAGTCATATTGATGAGTTTGTTGTAGAAGGTCGTAAATGCCGATTCATCGAGTTCTTCTCCGTCCAGCTCATATGAAGTCGTTGTAGTATCTGAAGTGGTTTCGTCAGAGGAATCTACATCAGCAGAACTCTCATCAGATGTCTCTGCACTGCTTTCATCTGTATTCTCTTCATCTGATGTATCTGTATCAGTACCGGACTCTTCTTCATCCTCAGCCTTAGCAGTCTCCCTTACAACGTCAACTGTGTGATCTCCGTCATCACTCTTTATTTCCAGTGAATCCAAATCATTCACGGATACATAATTTACGGTCAGGCTGTAAAAATCAGATATTGTACTGTCAAGGATATCTGTCAGGGAATCTTTGGTGATTGTGTATACTTCTTTGCTGTCATCTACTTTTACATAACGGTCATCACTGGTCTCATCTCCCACATAGATGGTAAGTGTCTTCTCAACCGTCCGGGTCTCCTGCTCATCCTCGGAAGAATCTTCTTCTGATGCATCAGCACTTTCTGCAGTATCAGAATCTGCATCTGTGTTTTCTTCTGAAGATTCTGTGTTCTCTTCGCTGTCAGCATCTTCTTCATCGCTTTCCACTGCTTCTTCCTCAGTGTATTTCACTGTAACTACAGCATATGGATCGTCAAATCCATATTTTGCATCATCCATGCAGTTGTAATCTACGAATTTGTCATACGCAAGAGAACCAATTGCCGATGTCACATTTCCTGCTTTCGTTGTATCTGCCTTTTCTGTATCTTTTCCATCAGAGACATTCCAGAACAGATTATCTGCATCCTGCGTAAGTTCATATCCGTCTTCTTTGTCAACCTTTACATCTGTGATTGTTGCAGAAGTAACAGATGGGAATGTACCGCTCTCGGCAAAATCATATAATCCTCCCATAAAAGGCTCCAATGATGTACTTGATACCAGATAGACATTCTTATCATCGTCCTCCTTCTTCACGTAATACTGATTATTTGAAGATTCCATGCCAACCTGAAGTGTTGTATCTCCATCTGCTGTTGTCAGTGTGATCGTATTCTGCGGATCATCCAGCTCATACTGACTCAAATCCTCAACATCCGAAATCTCCTGATCTGCAGTAAGGGAAGCAACTCCCTTAACTGCATCATCCACAGTATCCTGATTTACCGGAAAATCTGCATCTGATTTTTCTGTCCAGCTATCATCTTTTCTATCAAATTCTACATCTGCGTCATCTACTTTAAAAGAAACTGCTGTCACATCATCTGCTTTAAGGCTTATGAGATCAACGCTCTTATCCTCTTCCTCGGCCTCTTTTGCTTCCTGTGAAGAAACATAAGAATTCACACCGACATAAGCACCGCATGCCACACCAAGCACCACAACAGCAGAAACAAGTTTGACTGTTTTTTTCTTCATTATGCTTTTCTCCTTTTCAGCCATACCATAAATCCAATGACAAGGAAAATAACCGGGATAATTCCCATTACCATAATTTTCCAGAAGCTTACATCATAAGCAGTCAGTGTCAGATAGGAAATCTGCAGGTTTTTGGACGGAATAGAGATGGTAGAAGTTTCATCAGAACTGCACATCCAGTTCAGAGAACTCATGATCATCTGTTCGTTTCCGCCGGATACCATCTGGTTGATCTGGCTGTCCATGAGATTGGAACTTGTATAATAAACAATCTGAGTTTCTTTGTCATCATCCAGAGTTTCTGTAATACTTACACCCAGGTCAAACGGACCATCAATATCATCGTCGGTCTTATCAATTGAACCACTGTTGACATCTACTTTTGAATATGCACTGTCAGAAGTTGTCAGAAGGCTGTTGACCGTGACAGTATCACGAAGATTGTCTGTCTGTTTGATTCCCTGAGCATATGGCATCAGAACATAATATCCTTTGGATGCAAAATCAGAGATTGCATCTGTGCTGTTGACCGTCGGTACCAAATAATAAGGCATCTGTGCATAATGCTGTGAATCGCCCTCGATCACTATACCATCTGTTCTTTCCACACCATAATTTGCAAGAACAGCATCAAAGTTTTCCATAGATTCTTCTGTATAATCAGAGAAGATCATAGCCTTTCCGCCACTTTCCAGATAATCAATAATTGCATCTTTTTCAGATTCGGAAATATCAGAAGTAGGTGCGTTGATCAGCAGGCATGCCGCATCATCCGGAACTTTTTCTTCTGTGATCAGATTCAGGGACTTAATGTCAATATTCGCCTTCTGGATATCCTCCTGAAGTGTAGAATCCAGTTCTTTTTCACCATGTCCGTCCAACGTATAAAGTACCGGAAGATCTTCTGATGTCACATAGGAAATTGCACTGTCAATCTGGCCTTCTCCATCAAATCCTGTCGTTGTAGACTGATAAGTATTGTAATCTATAGACGATTCATAAATACTGCTGTAATTTACCACTTTGCTTCTGTCACCACATACAACGATCAGGCTGTTTGCATCAACATCGTCACTTGTATATTCGGATGTAAATTTCGGGTTTACTACCGGATCTTTCTGTTCTACTTTAATATGATCTGATTCTTCACCATACTTTTCCAGAAGTTTTTTGATGGTTTCATCTTCGGAACCACTCTGAACTACCTGATATATAGTGATATCTTTGTCCAGTTTTTTCAGAAATTTCTTTGTATCATCACTGATGCTGTACAGCTTTTCGCTGCTGACATCAACCTCCGTATATTTTGTTGGAAGTGATCCGACGATCATATTGATGACAAGTACGATTACAATAAAAATGGCACTGATGACTACACTGTAAGAACCATTTTTGAGATACTTTTTATTCATGGAATCCTTGATCTTCTGCTTCAGAGGTTTCTTTTCTTTCTTTGGAGATTCATTTGCCGGATTCTCCTGATTTTCTGTCTTCTTTGCTTTAAATTTGTCTGTGAATTTCATTGTCTCCCACCTCCTTAATTCCAGCGTCTCTTGGCAATCGACTGTACGGTCAGGAATAAGCATACTGCGATTACAGACACGAAATACAGAATTCCTTTTACATCGAAAATTGCATTTGCAAAGTTGTCAAAATGACTGCTCAGGTTAAAAATGTCCAGTACTTTCTGGATTCCGCCTGAGAAAAAGCCGGAATTCACGACATAAACGATCACAAGTGCAATTTCTCCTACCACGCAGACAACTGCAGAGATCAAGAAGTTTTTAATCATGGTATAGATTATGATTGCTGCTGCCAGAATCAGAAGTCCGAATGTAATGCATGTGGAAAGTGCTCCTTCGGAGAAGAAAGAAGAAATTCCGTTCATCATATAAAAGGCAAACAGAATGACAAAGGTCAGCACTGCCGCAATGACCTGACTTTCGGTAAGGGATGAAATAAACACACCGATAGCAAGGTTTGCACAGCCCAGAAGGAAAAATCCGAGGATTGCCGTATAAGCAGCTCCCAGAGATACCGTACCAAATTTTGTCATAAGTAATGGATAAAAGCACATGATCAGCATCGGAATCGCAAAGATCGTAACCAGTGCAAAATATTTGCCGAGAACGATTTTTTCTACAGATACCGGTGCGGTAAGGAGCAGCTGATCTGTTTTCTGTTTACGTTCTTCTGCAAGAACTCTCATGGTAAGGATCGGTACACTGATCAGGAATACGAATGTCAGTGCACTCAATGTATATTCAAAACGTGGGTATGCCGCTCCGAGCTGATATGCGGAAAAATAAATACCAGTCAGAAGCAGGATAAAAAATATAAACAAATATCCAATCATGGATGTAAGATAACTTCTCAGCTCTCTTTTATATACTGCGATCATTTATCTTCCCCCTCCTTTTTGTCTGTTTCTCCATTCTGTGCTTCCAGGATTTTTTCAGCTTCCCCAGCACTGTTTACTTCCATCTTTTTATCTGAAGTCTTTGATTTTTTATCATCTTCAGTCAGTTCAAGGAAGATTTCCTCCAGAGATACTTTCTTAGACTGCATCTCAAGGATCGGACACTTCGCATCTGCCATTTTGAAGAATACTTCTTCACGGACATCACTGTCCTCATTTGTGGAAACAGTTACATTCCATGCATACTCTTCTTTTGCGTCGGCTGCAGTGACATTCTTCACACCCTCAATCTGTCCGAGTGCCGTGCAGATCTTGTCTTTCTCACCTTTTACGATCAGATTCAGGGTATTAGATCCTTCTGCAAGTTTTCCGAGGTTCTCCGGTGTATCACTGGCAACAAGTTTACCATGGGAAATGATCAGTACGTAATCGCATACGGCACTTACCTCTGAAAGAATATGGGAACTCAAAATCACCGTATGTTTTTCCTTAAGACTCTTGATCAGATCACGAATTTCAATGATCTGTTTCGGGTCAAGACCAACTGTAGGTTCATCGAGAATGATCACTTCCGGATATCCTAAAATTGCCTGTGCAAGACCAACCCTCTGTCTGTAACCTTTGGAAAGGTTTTTGATCAGACGGTTTTTCATGTCTGTGATTTTTACCATTTCCATGACTTCTGCAACCATGGATTTCTTTTTATCTTTTGGGATTTTTTTGAGATCAGCGACGAAATTCATATATTCCAGCACTGTCATATCGAAATAAAGAGGCGGCATTTCCGGCAGATAGCCGATACATTTTTTTGCCTGCTCCGGTTCATCCAGTATATCATGACCGTCAATGGTTACCGTTCCCTCCGTAGATGCTATATAACCGGTAATCATGTTCATCGTCGTAGATTTACCAGCTCCGTTTGGCCCCAGAAAGCCGTAGATTTTGCCTTTCTCAATTTTAAAAGAAAGGTGGTCAACTGCCGTATGGTCTCCATAGCGTTTGACCAGATTGTTTACTTCAATCACAAGTCTCTCCTCCTTTTTCATTGACATAATCGTTTTATTATTTCTGTCTCTATACAAAATGAAAGACACCTCCAGGTGAAACAGAGATAGGGGGTACCTGGAAGTATCTTCCATTTAAGAGCCAGATCTTATGTCTGCTCTTGGGATATTCTATGAGAAAGTTGTGATAAAAATAGGATAAATCTGTGATGATTTTGTGAAAATAAATATTGCTGATTTTCCCCTACGCAAGTGGCTCTTTCAGTGGTGTTCCTGCCTTGCGCGGATAGCGTCCCGATGTCGTTTTTATTTTCTCGATTACGACAAGAGAACGCTGGATTTCGGAATCAGGAAGGTTAAAATAAACTACATCCTGAATCTTGCCGCCGAGGATTTTTACTGCCTTTTCTGCCTGCTGCAGTTCTTCCTGCACCGTGCCGGATTTATAGGAAATGAAATGACCGCCGACCTTTACATAAGGAAGACAATACTCTGACAGCGTTGCCAGATTGGAAACGGCTCTGGATACGCACAGATCATACTGTTCACGATACACCTTGTTTTTTGCAAATTCTTCCGCACGTCCATGAATTGCCGTGATGTCTTCAAGCTTTAAGAGTGCAAATGTTTCCTCAAGAAAATTTACACGTTTTTTCAGTGAATCCAGAAGACATGCTTCCAGATGCGGAAATGCGATCTTGAGCGGAACACCCGGGAAACCGGCTCCTGTACCGATATCCATAATCCTGTTTATTTTGTTCATATCTACGGTCTTCACACATGCAAGGCTGTCCAGAAAGTGCTTTACCAGCACTTCCTGAAATTCTGTGATTCCGGTCAGATTCATGACTTTGTTTTTTTCAACCAGATATTCATAAAATGTAATAAACT
>OLNW01003689.1_pt1 | contig 11575 bp, 5 predicted proteins | sample 1672121 | NCBI WGS metagenome assembly OLNW01 (sample SAMEA3136648, study PRJEB25190) | human gut metagenome
TGGTGCACCAGGAGGGATTCGAACCCCCGACCTTCCGGTTCGTAGCCGAACACTCTATCCAACTAAGCTACTGGTGCATACACTACATTATAATTACTTTTTCAAATTTTTTCAAGATGTTTTTTACAATTTGTACATTTTTTCAAAAAAATTTTTTCTTTTTGTCTTATTTAAACGATATTTTTCGAAATATATTGTATAAATATTCTAATTATGAAATAATATAGAAAAGTAATAGAAAAATAATTGGGGGATTTTAGATTATGAAAAAATTTTGCAAAATATTTCTACTATTTGCATTTTGCTTTATAATATTGGGGTTTACGAAAACGGTTCAGGCAAATAGTATTGAAAAAATTTCGATGGATATTTATATTGATAAAGATGGTGATGCCTCTGTTACAGAAGTCTGGAATTGTCAAGCTTCTAATGGCACAGAAGTTTACCACCCTTACTACAATTTAGGTAAATCAAAAATAACTAATTTAACAGTTTCTGATTCAGGTGTTGATTACCAAACTCTTAGTAGTTGGTCAACTTCTGGTTCGCTTCAAAGTAAAGCCCAAAAATGCGGAATAAATAAAGTTTCTAATGGTGTTGAACTATGTTGGGGTATTAGCAGTTACGGCTCACATTTATACACTGTTAAATATACTATAACGAATTTTGTTGCTGATTTAAATGATTCACAAATGATATATTGGACATTAATTCCATATGATTTTTCAAATTATATTAGTGATGTTTATATAAAAATACATGCTGATGAAGCTTTTCCTGATACTACTCCAGTTTGGGGCTATGGGAATTATGGCGGTACTGCCTATGTTTATGATGGATATATTGAAATGCAACCACAAAATGGTTTAGGTACTGATGAATATATGACTGTTTTAGTTCAATTTCCAAAAGGTACTTTTAATGCTAATAATTCATTAAACCATGATTTTGACTATTATTATGAAATGGCCGAAGATGGTGCTGAACATTATGAAAGTAATAACAGAACTTCATTTATTACCATCATTAAGACTATTGTTGCTATTGTATTACTCATGCCTATTATTATACTTACAGTTATTGTGACTTATGGACAAGGAATTGGCTATATTTCTGTATTGCATAAGCCTTCAAATACAAAGTTTTCTAAAAAAGAGATTAAATATTTCAGAGATATCCCTTGTAACAATGATATTTTTAGAGCTTTCTATGTTGGATATAATTATAACATTTTAAAACGTGATTCTTATTTATTAGGGGCCATTATTTTAAAATGGATAAAAGATTCTGTTGTAAAAGTAGAACATAAAGAAAGTTCAAAAGTTTTCAAAAAAGATGATATTTCTATAATTTTTAATACATCTTCTTTACAAAATTTTGAGTCAAAAAAAGAAAAAGAAATTTTTGATATTCTTTATTCTGCAAGTAAAGATGGTGTTTTAGAAAATAATGAATTTAAGGACTGGTGTGAACTTCATTATAAAACTGTTTTTAATTGGTTTGATGATATTCGTAATGAACAAAGAGATAAATTGGTTAATGAAAACCTAATTATACATGAAGAAAAAACTATATTGAAATTTTTTGTTAAACATAAATATACATCTACTCCTGAATTAAGACAGGAAGCTTTGAATTTAGCTGGTTTGAAGAAATATTTGAAAGAATATACTCTTATTAAAAATAGAGATCCTATAGAGGTTAATCTTTTTGAGAATTATTTAATTTTTGCACAGTTAATAGGTATAGCTGATAAAGTTGCCAAAGATTTTAAAGATTTGTACCCAGATATAATAGAGCAATCTGATTTTGATTCATATAATAATATTGCTTTTGTTAACACTTGGGCTAATAATGGTATGACATATGCTTCATCTGCCAAATCTAGAGCTGAAGGATATTCTTCTGGTGGTGGAGGATTTTCATCTGGCGGAGGAGGTGGTGGCTCCTTCGGTGGTGGCGGCGGAGGCGGCGGTTTCCGTTAAAATATAGCTTTTGTTAGTACAATATGCATTGTTTTGTAATAGTGTATATTGTACTTTTATTTTGCTTATTTTATTGTTTTAATATTTTTGTTTGATATTGAGCTTATTGATTAATTATTAACTACTTTTATGGTTAGTTAGTAATTTTTTAACGTACTTTTTTTATTTTTTTTCGTTTTTTTCTTGCAAATGTTTATTTTTTGTGCTATTATATATAAGCGTTTAGTTATTTTACTTATTTCGAGGTGTAGCGCAGTTGGTAGCGCGCGTGGTTTGGGACCATGAGGTCGCAGGTTCGATCCCTGTCACCTCGACCATTTAGTGTAATAGACTACTTAAAAATGAGTAGTCTATTTTTTTTGCTAAAAATATATAATTATTTTATGCAAGTTTTTTTAAAATATTCTATGCTTTTTTAATTTATCAAAAATTCCCATATTATCAATCTCTAACACCTTTATTATAATATATTTTGTCTATTTTTACAAGTTAACTATTTTTTGTTTCTTTCATAAATTCAAAACTAATTTGTCATTTACTTGCAAATTTTAAGAAAATATAAATTAATATTAATCCATATTTTGATAACTAAGTATATATTTGTTATTTAAAAATTCTATTTTTGCATTACTACCTGTTATAAAGGTATTAAAAGGTCTTACATGTCCAAAATCGCAATTTACTATAATTGGTACTCTATATTTTTCAAACATTTTAATTATTAATTTATTTTGATATTCTAAAAAATCTTTATTTAAAGTAATTTTACCTCTTCCTATCATAAAGCAACAAACATTATCAAACCAATGATTTTTTTCCATTTTTCCTAAAGTTTCTTCTAATTCATCTAACCTCATTGCACAATTTTCAATAAACCAAATAATATTTTTGTTAAATTTATTATATTCAATCATGTTATCATAAATTGAGCCCGGAATTTCTTTCAATACATCTAAGCATCCTCCAAGCAAAGTTCCATTTACGGAGAATTCTTTCAACCCATGTAATTCTTTCAATTCTGATACTGTATCAAAATTATATCCCTCTAGTTCTTTTCCAGCTATTTTCTTATAGGATTTTGTTTCAAAAAGTTTTTGTGAATATTGCTCTATAATGTTCCCTCTTAATAATTCAATATTATCTTTAATAGTTTGATCCCATTTTGTATATCCAAATGTTGGAAAGCATGGTGCATAAAATGTTTTCCAATTACACTTTGTTGCTAAAAGGAATGTTAAAATAGAGTTATCAGAAAAGCCTTGAAATATTTTTCTTTTTTCTTCAGTTTGTTTTTTTAGTTTTTCAAAATCAATATATTTTACTAATTCAAATTGTGTTTTTCCCCCATTTGCAGATATTACAGTATCAATTGTGTCATCTAATAAAGCATTAACTATTTCATCTGCTTTTAATTTATATTCTTCCTCTGTATATTGATTAATCAGTGTAACCGTTTGACCTAACTTAACAGTTATTTTCATTTTATTAAAATTCTTTATTGCATTTTCTAATCTTATCTTGTCTCCATAGTCTTGAATTGAATCTGATGGTGCTGTAACAAAAACTGTATTTTTCAAAAATTTCATCGTTGTTCCCTCTTTTATTTATAATATTACATTCCTTTTATTTTTTGATAATCTCTATAACCTTTATTAGCACTGTTATTATAGCATATTTATCTATTTTTATAAATATTTTCAAATTAAAAACAAGTAAAAGATACATCTCCTACTTGTTCAAATATGAAATCAGATTTCAAAAATAATTTTATAAAATTAATCTAAACCTAATGAACATTTTCTAATATTTAATACTAATAATTTTATTTCTTACCTAATGTTATTTTTATTTCTTTGTTTACTTTTCCTCTAATTACAGTAAGTTTTACTTCTTCATTTGGCTTTTTTTGATATATATATTCTCGCAAATCATTCATGGTATTTAGCTCTACTCCATCTATACTTGTTATTATATCTGCTTCTTTTAGCTCTGTTCCATCAGCCGGCCCATTTGGAGTTATTTGCGCTACATATATTCCTTTATTAAAATTTTTATTTATTGTAGTGTCTAAGTATGGCACAACTTCTTTGTCATATGCATATATTCCCAGAGTTGCTTCTTCAAAGTTTCCTGTATTTTTATAGCTTTCTATTATTGGTTTTATGATGTTAATTGGTATTGCAAATCCTATGCCTTCTGCTGATGTTATTTTTACTGTGTTTATTCCTATTACTTCTCCATTTGGATATATTAATGTTCCTCCACTATTGCCTGGATTTATTGTTGCATCTGTTTGGATTAAGTCTGTCATATATGATTTATTATTTTCTTCTTCTATTTTTATTGTTCTGTTTTTGGCACTTATTATTCCTGATGTTACTGTTCTTCTAAATTCAAATCCTATTGGATTCCCTATTGCATATACTGTTTCTCCTACTCGTATTTCGCTTGAATCTCCCAATGTTACATATGGTAAATTTTTTACATTTATTTTTGTTATTGACAGGTCTAAATTGCTGTCACTCCACATTACTGTTCCTTCATAGTTTTCTCCTGTTTCTAGTGTTATATAGCATTTGCTGTATTTTTCGCCTGTTACATGACTGTTGCTTACTATATAGCCATCTTCTGTTACTATAAAACCTGTTCCTAGTCCTAATTCATTTTCTGTGCTTTGCGATAATATGCTATTTCCTGTGTTTTTTAATTTTGATATTCCAACTACTTTTTTGGTTGTTTCTTCTAACATATCTGCAACTTTTTGACTTTTCTCTTGTGCGTTTTCCACATTTTGTACGTTAATTGTGGATTGTGTTCTGTTTGCTTCGTAATTTGATGGTGTTATTTCTATTTTTTGATATGTAGTATATAAGTAAAATCCTGATATCCATACTATTATTGCTATTATAAAAACTGCTATTATCTTCTTTCTTTTTTTCAAATTTTTCACCTCTTTATTATTTTTGCCGCTTTTTTATTTTTTAGTCTAAATATTTTATATTTTTTCCATTTAGCTGTTTGTCCCAAATTTCTTGTCTAACTATTTGTGTGATGTTATATTTTCTTAGTAAAATATAATCTAACTTACATGAAAAAATTGTTGATTTTTAGAAAAATAAATTATATAATGCAGAAAAATGAACTAATAATACAAGGTATAAGGTGAATAATATGAAAAAGGATGTTTATAATTTAACAAAACCACAAATGTCAATATATATGACAGAAAAGTTTTCAAATGACTCTACAAATAATATCATGGGCTCTATTTATTTTAAGAATGATATCGATGTTGAGACTTTAAAAGAAGCTATGTTTTTAACTATAAAAAACAACCAAGCTTTGAGAACTCGTATATTTGAAGAAAACGGAGTTCCAAAACAATTTTTTAGCGACTCTATTCCTTCTGACATTACTGTTAAGGATTTTTCACAAAAGACAATGAATGATTTTAAGATTTTTCAAACAGAATTTGTACAAGAGCTTTTCACTCTTTTAAATGGTGATTTATGCAAGTTTGTTATTTGCATTTTACCTAATAAGAAAGTTGCCTTTTTTGGTAAGTTTCATCATATTATTGTTGATGCTTGGGCTTCTGCTCTAGTTCTTGATAATATTATTAAAAATTATGAAAAATTACAAAACCATCAAGTTGATTTCGAAACTTCTGGTTTATATACTGACTTTATAAATAGAGAACAAAAATATCTTTCTTCTGATACTTATGCAAAAAATAAGGAGTTTTGGTGTAATGAACTTAAAGATGTTCATCCAATAAGCATTAAAACTTCTCCTTCAACTTCTAACAATGCTAATCGCGTTGAGTTTATTTTATCTCTAGAAGAAACTAATTTAATCAATGATTTTTGTAAGCAAAATAGAATTTCTGCTTATGCTTTATTTTTGGCCGCTATTAACATCTATTTATATAGAACTACTTCTGGCCAGTTCTCAATTCAAACACCAATTTTAAACCGTATAGGTAAAGAAAAAAATACAATTGGTATGTTTATTAACATGATTTCAATCCCAAACAATATTGATAATAATTATACAATAATGGAATATCTACAAAAGGTTGCTTTAGATAGTATTAAATATTTTAAGAATTCTAAATACCCATATGTCGATTTATTAAATGATTTAAGAAAAAACTCAAATTCTGTAACTAGCAGAAATGTTGTATATTCTTTCCAAAATATGCGACCTAATTCTAATTTAAAGAATACATTGGATTACAATGTTGATTGGACTTTTCCTGGCTGTATTCAAGATGAGTTAGTAATAAACATTACAGATATTGACAATTCTGGCACTTATCATATTTCTTATGATTATTTACTTGATTTGTTTTCTATTAAAGAAATTGATTTTATGCATGAAAGAATTAAACGTATTTTATTAAATATTATTGAGAACCCTAATCAAAAAATTGTTGATATTGATTTTATTCCAGAAAGTGAAAAATCTTTGCTTTTGAATGACTTTAATGATACTAGCTTTGAATATGATTCTTCTAAAACTTTGGTTGATTTGTTTGAGGAAGCCGTACAATGTAATCCTGAAAAAATTGCATTAATTTATAATAATGAAGAGTTTACTTATCAAAAGCTTAATAATATGGCCAGCCTTATTGCAACTAAACTTACTGATGAAAATATTTCAAATAGTCGTGTTGCTATTTTATGCAAAAAGTCTGCCTGGATGATTGCTGGATTACTTGGTATTATGAAGAGCGGAAATTGTTATATACCAATTGATGGCGAATATCCTAAAAATAGAATAAATTATATTTTGAATGATAGCAAATGTGCTGCTGTTGTTACTTCTTTGGAGTATGCTGATTCTTATGATATTGCAAATAAAATTGTTTTAGAGAATTTTGATAGTACTTTAACTTGTAATTATAAAAGCATTGCTACTCCTGAGAATTTAGCTTATATGATTTATACTTCTGGTACTACTGGAAACCCAAAAGGTGTTCAAATTAAGCATAAAAATATTTTAAATACTTTAATTTGGAGAAAGAATTTTTATAAATTCGATTCTTCTTATGTTGTTTTACAAATACCTTCATTTTCTTTTGATAGTTCTGTTGAAGATATTTTTACAACTTTAATTTCTGGTTCAACTTTGGTTATTCCATCTGTTACTAGAATGGATGTAAATGTTGTAGCAGAAGAGATTAAAAGATATGGTGTAACGCACTTTTTGGTTGTTCCTAGTTTGTATAAAATTTTGTTACATGAAAAGTTAGACTTTTTATCTAGCTTAAAGATTATAACTATAGCTGGTGAAAAATTTCCAGTTGCCCTAGTTAAAGAGCATTTTGAGAAATTACCTGATGTTAGATTAATAAATGAATATGGCCCAACAGAAAATAGTGTTTGTTCAACTTATTATGAATTAACTTCTAATGATGATGAGATTTTAATTGGAAAACCTATTAATAACTGTAAAGCATATGTTTTGAATGAAAAAAGAGAATTATTACCAATTGGTTGTAAAGGTGAACTTTATGTTTCAGGTCCTGGCGTTTGTAGTGGATATTGGAATAAACCTGATTTAAATAAAGCTAGCTTTTTAGATAACCCTTTTGGTTATAATTACAAAATGTATAAAACTGGTGATATTGCAAAATGGGATTGTAATGGTAATTTGGTGTTTCTCGGAAGAAACGATGGACAAGTTAAATTACATGGATTAAGAATTGAATTAGAAGAGATTGAAGAAGTTATTTTGTCTAACAAAAATGTTTCTGATGCTCTTGTTTTGGTAAAGGAAAATTTAAGTAAAAATCAAATTTTGGTTGCATATGTTACTAGCTACGATAATAATTTTGATGTTAATGAACTTTATGAGAAATTACGTAAAAAATTACCTTTTTATATGATTCCATCAATTGTAAAATTGGATGAGTTTCCTTTAACTCCAAATGGTAAAGTTGATAAAAATGCTTTACCTATGCCTATAAATAAAAATAACCATAATGTTTTACCAAGAAATGATTTGGAAAATGATATTTTAAATGTTTGTAGAGATGTTTTAAATAATGATAATTTAGGAATTTTTGATGATTTCTTTACAGATGGAGATGCTGATTCTCTTAGTATTCTTACTATGAATTCTAGGTTGTTTGCTAAAGATTTATTTGTAAGAACACAAGATTTTTATAAATATTCTAATGTTGCTGAACTTGCAAAACATATTTCTTATCATAAAATAGAAAACGATGATAATGTAGAATATATGGTAAAGCCTAAACTTACTGTTTTTCCAAAAGATGTTTCACCTTGTGATTTAGCTTTCCCATACAAAAATGTGCTACTTACTGGTGCTACTGGATTTTTGGGAATACATATTTTAGATTATTTATTAAGATATACTGATTGTATGATTTATTGTATTGTTAGAAAAAAGAATAATGTAAATCCTTTTAAACGTCTTATGAAACTTTCAGAATTTTATTTTGACGATTCATATTTTGATACTTATAAAAATAGAGTTATTATTCTTGATGGTGAGCTTTCAAAGCATTTCTTTGGATTGTCTCAAGAAGATTATTCTAACCTACAAAAAAATATAGATTGCATTATTAATACTGCCGCAAATACTAGCCATTATGGTAATTATTCTGATTTTGAAAAAGAAAATGTTTTAACTGTAAAAAATTTAATTTTATTTGCTAAACCTGCAAATATATTGCTAAATCATATGTCTACAACTAATGTAAGTGGTAACTATTTGGTTGAAAATAATATTAGCTATAACTTTACTGAAAATGATTTCTATATTGGTCAAAATTATGAAGATAATGTATATATTCATAGTAAATTTGAAGCTGAAAAACTTATTTTAGATGAAGAGTATAAAGGGCTTAATGCTAATATATTCAGACTTGGAAATTTGATGGCAAGAAGTAAAGATGGAAAATTTCAAATGAATAAGTATGATAATGCATATTACACAAGATTGGTTGCATTAGCAAAGCTAAAGGTTTTACCTGACAATTTGAAAAGTCAAAGTCTTGAATTTACACCTATTGATAGTACTGCAGAAGCAATTATAAAATTACTTACTATACCTAATTTAAAAAATAATATTTTTCATATCTTTTCAAATAAATTGATTGATATTTCGTTGTTGTTAGATATCTTTTCTAAGTATGGGTGTGATTGCAAATTTACTACTTATGATAAATTTATTAAAGAATTGCATTTACAAAAGAATGAAAAAATATTAAAATATATTGTATCCGATTTGAACTATACTAAAAAGTTTGATTACAGTTCAGATATAATTATTAATCAAGATTTAACAAACAAGTTCTTAGAGTTAGTTAATTTTGAATGGCCGGTTATTGATAAAAATTATTTAATGAATTTCTTTGATAAATCTGATTTTGTTAATGATACCAAAGAATAAGGAGAGTTATTTATATGAAAAACGTACAAAAAAAACATGTAAAAGCTACAATAATCTTAACATATGCGATTTCTATTGCTATTGCTTGTACTTTATTGTACTTTACTATACCATATTTATTAAATTATGGACCTGATACTATTAATACTGAATTTGATAGGCAAGTCTCTGGTGGTTTTTATTACTACCAGCAGATTTTGCTTGTCAGCATTGGCGTTATTTCTTTAGTTTCTTTAATTTTATTTGTTTTATTAAAAGATATTGATTATTATCCTTTATATAAAACAAATAAAGTTAAGTACAAGAAAAATATAGAATATATTAAAAAAATATGCTTAAGTCTTCCCAATAAGATGTTATCAGCTTTTGTGGTTATTCCCTTAATATTTTCTTTTGGAATTTTATTTGTACAGACTTCTTATTTGACTTCTGCAGATTTTAAATTAATGCTTCTTATTTTTGTATTATCAACCATTACTATATCACTTGTTAATATTTATATAAGAAAAATCTGCTCTGGAATTTTGGTTGAATTGGAAAACACTTCTTTTTCAGGTGCTAAACCAACTGGTTTGGTTAGAAGACTCCTTTTTCAACTTTTGCCAATAATGATAATTTGTATTCTTTTCACATATCTTGCTATTTCAGCTATTTATGAGAAAAATAATGCTAATTTATTATCAAAATACTATGTAAATCAATTTAAGACAGATTTAGCACAAATTTCTATAAAAGATGTTGATGAATTAAAAGATTTGATTTCTAAAATTGATTTGTATAATTCTGGCAATATTTTATTTATTGCTGATAACAATTTGAATTTTATTTATCAAACTGGTGAAATAAGTAGCTATTTTAAAAAGTATGCTGCAGAGCTTTCTTTGAAAAATAATTATGAAGTTTATGATTATTATGGTACTTCTGGACAAGGGATTTTATATCCTGTCACTTTAGGAAATGGTCAAACTTATTACTTAGGGGCTTATTATGTAATTTATTCTAGTGAAACTATTTTTTATATTGTTTCTCTTTTAGTACTTTTTGGTATATTGTGTGCTCTTATTATTTATGCATTTACACATGAATTATCGAAAAATGTTAGAGAAATAACAACTTCTCTAGAACGTATTGCTAATAGTAATGAAGCTATTTCTAAACATGATTTATACATAACTTCTGTTGATGAAATTGGTAAGTTGGTTGAAGTTTATAATACTATTCAAGCTTTAACTGTTGAACATGTTAATGAGATTCATAAAAATCAAAACATGTTAATGGAAAGAGAACGTTTGGCTTCCTTAGGTCAATTAATTGGTGGTATTGCACATAACTTGAAGACTCCTATAATGTCTATTTCAGGTGCTGCTGAAGGTTTAACTGATTTGATAAAAGAATATGATGCTTCAATTGGTGATCCTGAGGTTAACAATCAAGATCATCATGATATTGCTAAAGATATGGATTCTTGGGTTGAAAAAATTAAGGAGTATACTTCTTATATGTCGGATATTATTACTGCCGTTAAAGGTCAAGCTGTCACTTTATCTGAGACTGAAGATATGTCTTTTGATATTGAAGAGTTATTGAAACGTGTTAATATTTTGATGAGACATGAACTTAAAAATGCTATTGTTTATTTAAATGTTTCTATGAAAACTAATGAAAACATTATTATCCATGGTGATATTAATAGTTTAGTTCAAGTCATTAATAATATGGTTTCCAATGCTATTCAGGCTTATGAAGGTAAGACAGAACAAAATATTGATTTGATTGTTGATAAGCAAGATAATAATTTGTTGATTTCTGTTAAAGATTATGCTTCTGGATTGCCTAAAAAGGTTAAAGAGAAGTTGTTTAAAGAAATGATTACTACTAAGGGTAAAAATGGTACTGGACTTGGTTTATACATGTCTTATTCTACAATTAGAGCTCATTTCAATGGTAATATTTTAGTAGATTCTGAAGAAGGAAAAGGCACAATTTTTACAATTGTTTTACCTTTGCAATAATTACTATATATTTATATTTTACGAAATATCACATTCCAGTAGGATTTGTGATATTTTTTTACATAATCTATTGATTTTTTATTTTTTTCCTAATATAATGATGTCAAATATCAATAAATGGAGTTTTTAATATGAGAAAAGGATTACAAAATA
>OLNW01003693.1_pt1 | contig 11562 bp, 6 predicted proteins | sample 1672121 | NCBI WGS metagenome assembly OLNW01 (sample SAMEA3136648, study PRJEB25190) | human gut metagenome
TCGTAGTTTTGTTAATTATGAAACTTAAAAAAACACCTTCTACATTGGCACTTGGAGCTGTTTTAACAATTAAATTAGGAACAGCGTTGGAAGGTGGATTTTGTGATTTTGTATATAGCTTTGATCTTATACTAACTGTACTGTTTTTACTTGCAATTTATTACTTCTTTGAAAGAGAAGGAAAGATACAAAGGTATATCACAGGAATATCAGAAAAGGTGAAAGGCCAGTTCGTTTATGGGAGAAAAAATAAAAAGTAAGTTAAATGGTTTGATAAAAGGAGGCTTTTTTCACATTTTTGTAGGTAATACACTTGTGAAAATGATTGCTTTTGTTTCAAGTATTGTAATTGTACGTTTAGTTGACAAGACAGATTATGCTTATTTAACGTATGCTGATAATTTATATAACTATGTAGTTTCATTTGCCGGTCTTGGAATGACATCGTCGATTCTTAAATATTGTGCGGCGGCAGATACTGAACAGGAAGATAGAGCATATTTTGAATTTGCAATGAAATATGGAACTCTATTTGAAGCTATCTTATCTTTGATTGTAGTACTTTATGTAGCTTTAACTTCGATTCCGTTCCCTAATGCACGTAGCGTTGTATATGTACTGGTGCTTTATCCTGTTTTTAATAATATATTGGCTACAGTACTTAGTTATTTGAGAGCACATAGCGAGAATGAGGCGTATGCACGTGCCGCTGTGGTTCAGACAACAGTTGTATTTGGATGTAGTGTATGTTTTGTTTTATTGATTGGTATCAAAGGAATTGCATTTGCCAGATACGTGGCGATCATAGTTGCAATCATATCTGTATGGGCAGCACTAAAGAGAAATATTTCTAAAGAGAAAGCGGCGAAGCTGAGTCCGGAACAGATAAAGGCATTTATGGTAATGTCTATCTCATTAATGCTTTCTAATCTGTTTTCACTGATTATGCCAATCAACGAGATGACACTTGTTAATGAATTACTGAGGAATGAAACAATAACAGCAAATTATAAAATTGCTATTATGATTCCCGGTCAGTTGTCATTCGTGACTCAATCAATTATTATTTATTATTTTACTATTATTGCAAAAGCATCAGATGGAAAAGAAGTGTGGAATATTTCAAAGAAAGTTGGTATGATGACAGCAGGAGTTATTGGTATCATAACTGTTGCAGGAGCAGTGCTTAGTCCGTATATCATAAGAATTGTGTACGGAAGTCGTTATGAAGATGCAACTGCTTTATCAACTGTTTTTTGGATAGTATATGCGTTGAATGCAGGAATCAGAATGGTTCCAATGAATTTTCTGCCGGCAATAGGAGTTGCAAAATTCAATGCAATAATGGCAGCAATTTCTTGTGGAGTACATTTAATCATTACTTATTTTGCAATCAGTCAATTTGGAATCTGGGGAGCTGGAATTGCAACAGGATTTGTATATGTAGTATCAGGAGTGGTATACTGGGTATATTATCGGAAAAAGTGTTTATATGATTAAATAACAGATTTTATATAACAAGGGGAGAGAACATGTTAGTTTCTTTTTGCGTGATTGCATATAATGAAGAAAAAGCACTTGATTCGTTGTTCAAAGATATTATTGCACAAGATTATCCACATGGAAATATAGAGGTGATTCTTGTAAATGCAATGTCAACAGATCAAACGAGAAGGAAAATGGAACATTTTTCAGAAGAGGATCATGGCTTTAGAAGAGTTGTTGTTTTGGATAATGCGAAGAAAATTCAGGCAGCAGGATGGAATGTAGCAATTACAGCATCAAAGGGCGATATTATTTTAAGAATTGATGCACATACAATGATCCCGCACGATTTTGTGTCTAAAAATGTTCAATGTATATTGAGTGGAGAGAATGTGACAGGAGGTAGAAGACCGAACGTCGTAGAAGAAGAAACCCCTTGGAAACATACATTGTTGTTGGCAGAATCTTCTATGTTTGGAAGTAGTATTGCACCTTATCGTAAAGGAAATCACAAAACGTATGTGAAGTCTGTTTTTCATGGAGCATATCGCAAAGAGGTATTTGAAAAAGCAGGGCTTTTTAATGAAAATTTAGGACGAACAGAAGATAATGAAATGCATTATCGTATTCGAAAAGCAGGATATAAAATTTGTTTTAATCCAGATATTATATCTTATCAGAATATTAGAAATTCATGGTGTGGAATGTTAAAACAAAAATATGGAAATGGGCATTGGATTGGCTTGACGCTTGGAGTTTGTCCGGGATGCTTTTCTATTCATCATTTTGTTCCTTTGGCATTTGTGTTTGCACTGATTTTAACAGGAATTATAGCATTGTTGGGAAACACAGGAATGCTTGTTTGCTTATGCATACTATATTTGATTGTCGATTTGTTAATGTCAGTGTTAGCTGTTCAAAGGCAAAAGTGGTACAATTATTATTTGATGTTGCCATTAATATTTCTATCACTGCATCTAGCATATGGAGTAGGAACCTTAATTGGAATTATAGAAATGCCATTTTGGGTAAGGAAGATTAAGAGGGATAAAAATGAGTAAAGAGAAGATATCATGGAAACAGAAAGAGCAGATTATATTTATATGTGAAATTTTACTATTTGTAATAGGATCTGTGTTATTTTTGGTATCAAGAGTGGGAAATCTCTTTAATCTGGGATTAGTGGCAATCATGATATTATTCTGTATGAATATCCTGTTCAGTATAAAAAACTTTAAAGAAAATTTTTTATATTTTTTCATGCAGCTTACACTTTTTACATTTCAAATCAGCAGACCTTTTATAGGAATGTGCAAAGGCAGAAAATGGTGGGAAGAAAGTTTTCAGAAAGAGGAAAATATTTGGTTTGCATTAACTTTGATTGTTATTACAGAGACTGCGCTTTATATTGGTGCTAACATTATAAAGTTTTTTCATATAAAAATCAGAGAAAACAATACACGTTCTTCAGATAGCATATTTTGTAAAGCAGAATTTGTCAGTAATCTCAGAAAGGTTTCAATGATTGTGTTTTATGTAACAATGTTGTTTTATCTTATTGAGCAATTTGAACCTTTGATTAAAATAGGAACTGGAAATTACTTGGATTATTACACAAATTATTCCAGTAGTCTGCCAGGTTTCTTTCATACGTTGGCCTCTTTTGCACGTTATAGTATATGTGTATTTCTTGCTACACTACCAGAAAAGAAAAAAACGTTTATTCCATTGGGCTTATACATCCTTTCCACGATTCCAAGTTTGCTGATAGGAGTACGGAATCCGGCAATGTTAAGTCTCCTGTTTGTATTATCTTATTATTTACTGCGAGATTATTTAGTAGATGATAAGAAATGGATCGGAAAAATTGAAAAAGGACTCCTTGCTATATGTACACCGGCGTTAATTATTTTTATGGGAGTATACGCATATATACGTAGTGGTTTAGAGATCGTAACCGGAAATTTTTTAACATTAATTGGTGATTTTTTCTATGGTCAGGGAGTTACATTTAACGTTACAGCAATAGCGTATGGATATCGAGAAGGAATCAGACTATCACCTCATTTGAATTTTACATTTGGAGATATTATAGACTATATTTATAGAGGAAGTATAGGACAGAAAATTTTTCATACAGAAGGCTTGACGTCGGCAAATAGTGAATTTAATGCCCTTCATAGCAATAATCTTTCTCATATTCTTTCTTATTTGAGCATGAAAGAAGATTATTTGAATGGTCGTGGACGAGGATCCAATTATTTGTTGGAGACATGGTTCGATTTTGGATATGTTGGAGCTTTTATATTCAGCATTATTTTAGGAATTATTTTACTATATATGGTATATGGCTTTGGAAAAAGAGCGTTGCTTAGTACAATTATTCTTGTCTCATTGCAAAATATTTTCTTTATTCCACGAGCGGAAGCAACTGGATGGTTAACATTTATTGTGTATATTCAATTTTGGCTTTGCATTGCTGTATGCTATGGTGGAACGTTGTTTTGTTATAAGACAAAACTATTTGACCGGTTAAAAAGAAAAAAAGCTCTATAATTATTTGCAGGGGAGGAAAAGGTATGAAGCGAAGAAAATGGATGGCTTTGATGTTATGTGCGGGAATATTTATGGCAGATTTTTCTGGAATACCGTTAAAAGTGTCAGCAGAACAGGTGGAACAGGCAGAAACGGTTTTGGATGATCAAGGCACACAGAAAGATGATGGTGAAAATACAGAACTGATTCAAGAGACAGAAGATGATGGTGAAAATACAGAACTGATTCAAGAGACAGAAGATGAAAATAATTCAGAAGAATCGCCGATCGAAACAGAACCGGAAGAAAGAGCGGCAGAAGATACAACAACGGAAGAATTACCATCAACAGAAGTGGTGACAGAATTAAAAACTACAATTGTCAGTAATAAAACAGCAAGAGAATATGTGGACAGAACCGTAGAATTGACAACAAATGTCGAGGATGCGGTCGGAAATGTTGAATACCAGTATACAGAAGAATATAGAGGGGAAACAGCTGTTGTTCAGGAATACGCAGAAAATCCAGTCTATTCATTTAAGACATCTGGCGTTGGTGAACATGTATATCGAGTAAATGTAAAAGATGAAAATGGCAATATAGGGTCAGCAGAGTATAAGATTGAGGTGGTTGCACATCCATCGAAAGTTCTTTCAGGAAAATTAACCAGTAATAAAACACAAAAAGAATATGTAGACAGAAAGATAACGTTAACTGCAGAAGCAACAAATGGATATGGGAATTATCAGTACAGGTTTACTGAGAAGAAAGACGGTGTAGAAACAGCATTACAGGATTATGGTGACACAAATACCTATTCATTTATAACAAAGGAATGTGGCGAACATACATATTATGTTTACATTAAAGATGCAGAGGGACAGGAAATACAGTTATCCTATACGATGACAGTTGTACTGCATCCGCAAAAGAAATTGACAGCAGAGCTTAGTTCGAATAAGACAAATCGAGAATATATACAAAGAACAGTTGTTCTGACAGCAGCAGCCAAGGGCGGCTATGGAAAGATCAAATATCAGTTTTCTGAAACATATGGATCAACAACGGCAGTAAGACAGGCTTATAGTGAGAAAAACACGTATACTTTTAAAACTTCAGGAACGGGACATCATGTGTTTTATGTTGACATGATTGATGAACAGGGACAGAAATCTAGAGCATCTTATGAGATGGATATTGTTGCTCATCCGGATAATGTGTTGACAGGTAGTGTGACAAGTAACAAGACGACAAAAGAATATATCGATAGAAATATCTGCTTAACAGCAAATGCAAAAGGTGGTTATGGTTCATTTAAATATCAGTTTGTAGAATCTTATAATGGAAAAGTAACTGTCGTTCAGAAGTATAGTGAAAAGAAGACGTATTCATTTAAGACAACAGGGCCAGGAACGCATACTTATTATGTATATATAAAGGATAAAGAGAATCAGAGTACAAAACTCAAATATTCCATGACTGTTGTAGTACATCCAGATAAAGTCATAAAAGCAGGTCTCAGAAGCAATAAAACAACGAGAGAATATGCAAAAAGAACTGTTACATTAACTGGCAGTGGAGTGGGTGGATACGGAAAACGTCAGTATCAGTTTACTGAAGTGTATGGAGCAACTACAAAGGTAAGACAGAGTTATAGTTATAAAAACACATATTCTTTTACAACGACGGGGATTGGAACACATATTTTCTATGTGGATGTAAAAGATGATGAAGGCCAGGTGGTACGTGCAACGTACACAATGCAGGTAGTGGTACATCCGGATAATCAGTTAAGAGGTTCCTTTGTAAGTAATACAAATGGTATAGCAAAAAACGGACAAAAAATACAGTTGACTGCAACTTCCAGTGGAGGTTATGATAATGCTCACAGATATCGTTTCAGAGAAGTATATGGTGGAAATAACAAAGTTTTACAAAATTATTCTACTAAAAAGTCATGTGAATTTACGTTCTCAGGAAATGGAGCACATACATATTATGTAGATATACTGGATTCGGAAAGTCAGATTTTGACATTGAACTTAAGGATAACATCTCCAGCCTATGTGGATAGAATGTCAGTATTCTCTACAGTGTCTACAAATAATGAAAACGGCACATATAATATGAGTAGAGCATTAAAGAGCTTTAATCAGGTTGTCATTCAGCCGGGACAGACCCTTTCATTTTTTGGCGTGGCAGGGCCATGTGGAAAAGCAGAGGGATATAAGCAGGCAGGAGTTGTAGGTGGTGTTGGATATGGCGGAGGTATCTGTCAGGCGAGCACAACGCTTTACGGAGCAGCAATAAGAGCCGGACTTACAATTGTTCAGAGAAGAAACCATTCTGTTCCATCTACATATGTGCCGATCGGTCAGGATGCAATGGTAGATTATGGATCATCAGATTTGAAATTTAGAAATGACTATGATTATCCGGTGAAACTGGTGACATATGTCAGTGGAAAAACATTGTATGCTGAAGTTTGGGGAATCCAACCAGACTGGTATGATTATGTTAATGTACGATCATGGAGTACAGGAAGCAAATCAGCGGTTGCTTATAGAGATTATGTTAAAAACGGAAAAACAGTAAAAACAGAACAGCTTCCAAGTTCATATTACAAATAATTTAAAATAACATGTTATAGAAAAAGACTGATTGAAAATCAGTCTTTTTTTAAACGCATTTTTGTGTTATTATCATAGAGAAATCTGTGGGGAGCAATAAGCAAGAGGAGGTTAAGGTATATGAAAAAGCTATTAGTAGTTGTAATGTTGACAAGTATGGTGCTTTTTTCAGTGGGATGTGGGAAAAACAATGTGGATACAGAACAAAATACTACAGTAGAGGATTCAGGCAATAAGGATACAAGTGAAACGATAGATTCTGAAAAAAATAATCAAAAACAGGAGGAAGAAAAAAGCAATATTTCAGAAGAAAAGCAAGAGATGAAGACGTTGAAAATTTACTATGTGAATGAAAATGCTGAAATCGTTTCGGAAGAGATGAAGACAGAAAACATAGATGATACAACAGTTTGGAATCAATTAATAGAAAAAGGTATTCTGACAGAAGGTTGTAAATTGAACAGTTGTAAAATTGACGAGAATAATAAAACAATAGATCTGGATATGAATACAGAAGTTGGTGAACGTATCAGAAGTATGGGGACCACAGGGAAAGATGAAATACTTACATGTATTGTGAACTCCTATTTGGATACATATAACTGTGAGAAACTTAAATTAACAGAGAATGGACAGGCATTAGATACAGGTGATACAGAGTTAGATGGATACATGAATCACTTCTGATGGAAATAAGAGCAATTGATAAACATAGAAAATAAGTAGGAGGAAAAAATGATATCAAAAATAAGAACTTGTCTGGTCGCAATATTAGCAGCAGCAACTGTGGTTACATCAGTACCGGTTTATGCAGCGGACACAAAAGTGGATACAAATATAGAAACAGTTGAAAATCAGCCATCAGACAGTGAGCAGATAGAAGAAAATCAAGTTCAGAATGCAATAGAGCAGCACCTGAATTATTTGTACATAGAAAGTCCGTACGTAGAAACTCCGGCAACACAGAGAATTGTTGTTTCCTGGGGGGATGGAACAGAAAATATTGAAGAGATTGATTTAAGTGTAGAACATAATGGGGATACACAAACATGGACTTCTGTAAAATCAGAAGACGGTGTCTTTCTATATGAGAAGGCATATGCAGATGGAGAGGATGGAATTTATACAATAACCAAATTGACAGTAAAGACAGCAGAGATGGAAACAAGTTATTTGCTGTCGGATCTTGGAATGGAAGCAAAATTTGGTGTTAATGAAACATATGAAGGAATGTCAGAATTACAGCCGATTGAAGGACAACCGGATGCAGAAGCAGCAACTGATGAGGAGCAGTATGATGTTGCTGTTATGAGTATTGATGAAGATGGAAATGTGATGGAAGAGTCCAGTATAGAAGATGCATTGGAGAAAGCGGAAGTTGAAGAATATGATTCGGATGAAGATATTCAGACTTATGCAGAGGATAATGCAAGAGCTGTAGATGATTCGAGAGCTGTCAATGAGAATGTTGTGGTTGCTCTTGATCCGGGACATGATTCAACACACACAGGAGCAGGAGCGAATGGTGTAAGAGAGGAAGTTTTAACTTTAAAGATTGCACAATATTGTAAGGAAGAATTGGAAAAGTATGCGAATGTGTCGGTTTACATGACACGAACGACAGCAGCATGCCCATATCCAAGCAATAAGAACAGTGGTGGGGATATCAGTGACAGAGTATATGCGGCTGCAAAAGCAGGGGCAAGTATATTTGTTAGCTTTCATTTGAATTCTTCTACATCGACTTCAGCAAAAGGTGCAGAAGTAATTGTACCAAATGATAGTTGGAAACCAGAAGTTGCACAGCAGGGAAAAGAGCTGGCGAATGACATTATGGATGAGCTGACTGCGATTGGTTTGCAGAAAAGATCTATTTATAGTAAAGATACAACACTGGCAGATGAAAAATATCCAGATGGATCAAAATCAGATTATTTTTCGGTTCAGATTGCAGCGAAAGAAAATAATATTCCTGGAATTATAGTAGAACATGCATTTGTAACGAATACAGGTGATGTAAATACATATCTGAATAATGAAGCCGGGTTAAAAAAACTCGGTGTTGCGGATGCTACTGGTATAGCAAAGTATTTAGGGGTATCTAAGGAAAAAGGAACTTGGGTAGAGGATTCCAATGGATGGAAATATAAAGAAGGCGGAAAATATGTAACTAATTCCTGGAAAGACATTGATGGAAAGAGATATTATTTTGACGCAAATGGATATCGGGTGACAGGCTGGCAGACAATTGGTGGAAAAAAATACTTCTTCATGCCAGAAGGTTATATGATGACCGGTTGGATTTCTTTTGGAAGTACAAGATATTATCTGATGCCCGATGGACATATGCTGACAGGCTGGTGTAGCTTTGGAAGTACAAAGTATTATCTTGCATCAGATGGAAAGATGGTACGAGGTTGGCAGACAATTGATGGAAAACGATATTATTTTAATGATGATGGAGTGATGCAGACAGGCTGGCAGACAATCAATGGAAAGAAATACTTCTTCATGCCGGAAGGTTATATGATGACCGGCTGGATTTCTTTTGGAAGTACAAGATATTATCTGGATAAAAACGGAGTAATGCAGACAGGCTGGCAGACAATCGATGGAAAGAGATATTTCTTTATGCCGGAAGGCTATATGATGCGCGGCTGGATTTCTTTTGGTCAGACAAGATATTATCTGGATTCTAATGGTGTGATGGTGACCGGAAAACAGGTGATTGACGGGACAACGTATACGTTTGCTTCTGACGGTAAGCTGATTGTAGAGAGTAAACGTGGTTGGAAAACAGTAAATGGAAAAAAATATTATTACAATGAAAATGGAGTAGCAGTAACAGGCTGGCAGACGATCGATGGAAAGAAATATTTCTTTATGCCGGAAGGTTACATGATGACCGGTTGGATTTCTTTTGGAAGCACGAAATATTATCTTGGCACAGATGGAGTGATGCGGACAGGCTGGCAGACAATTAATGGAAAGAAATATTTCTTTATGCCGGAAGGTTATATGATGACCGGTTGGATTTCTTTTGGTCAGACGAGATATTATCTGATGCCGGATGGACATATGCTGACAGGATGGTGCAGCTTTGGAAGTACAAAGTATTATCTTGCATCAGACGGAAAAATGGTACGAGGCTGGCAGACAATCAGTGGAAAGAAATATTTCTTTATGCCGGAAGGCTACATGATGACCGGTTGGATTTCTTTTGGAAAAACAAGATATTATTTGGATAAAAATGGAGTGATGCAGACAGGATGGCAATTTATATCCAATACATGGTATTATTTCCGAACCAATGGAACATTGGATGATTCTTGTACTACAGATCAGTTGATGGCTATTTCTGGAAAGACTACTGTGACTGCATCCCAGATGGAAAAATATTTTAAGGCTAAGGGTGCAACATATCCGGCATATTACGCTGAGACGGATGCGCCAACACTTGAAAAGTTCTGTCAGATTTACGTTGAAGAAGCGAATGCGGAAGGAATCAATGGGGCAATTGCATTTACACAGGCAATGAAAGAGACTGCATGGCTTAAATTTGGTGGTGATGTTAAGATTGAACAGAATAATTTTGCAGGACTTGGAACAACTGGTGGCGGCGTTGCCGGAGCATCATTTACTACAGTACGTGAAGGAATACGAGCTCAGATTCAGCATTTGAAAGCATATGGATCCAAAGATGCATTAAAGAATGAATGCGTAGATCCAAGATTTTCATTGGTTACAAGAGGAAGCGCTCCTTATGTGGAATGGCTTGGTCAGAAAGAAAATCCAAATGGATATGGCTGGGCTACAAGTGAAGGATATGGTATTGATATTGAAAAAATGGTGAAGAATCTGCAAACATATTAAAGAAATAATAGTTTGGGCGTCTATTGTAAGTTCAATAGGCGCCTTCTTAGTAAAACGATATTCATTGTTTACTATGCAAGATGGAGAATATTCAGAATGAAAAAAATATGTTTTGTTAATTATGATATGACAGTAACAGGAGGAGTTGAGCAAGTCACAACAACTCTTGCCAATGAGTTTTGTAAAGAATATGAAGTATATATTTATGCAATCTTTGGAAAAGGAGGGCATGTTCCATATGACCTGGATCCGAGAATCACATACAGAGCAGAACTAGAAGAAGAATGTCGAGTACGCGACAGAATTAAGAAGACATTTCGACCATTTAGAGAATTTGTTAGACAAAATCAAATAGATGTAGTTTTCCTTATGGAGAATTATCCTGCTATGACGGTTTCACCGGTTCGTTTTTTTACGAAAGCAAAGTATGTGTTTTGCGATCATGGTGCATTGATGAATGAATGGGAGAAGAAAGATATCCGCTTTTTCCGTTTCTGGGATTCGTTAATTTCACATTGTACAGTGACATTGACGGAGCAGAACAGACAGGATTATATTAGAAAATTTCATATAAATCCAAAGAAAATCCGAAGTATATATAATTGGATCAAACCAGAAATCCTGACTATGCGAAAGAAATACAAAGCGGATTCGAGAAAAATCATCACAGTTGGAAGATTCAGTGAAGAAAAGGGATATGATCTTCTGGTAGAAGTGGCGAAAAAAGTATTGCCTTCTCATCCTGAGTGGGAATGGCATTTATACGGGACGGGAGATACTTTTGACGAGATACACCAAAAGGTGGTAGAATACGATTTAACGTCTCAATTGATTCAGAAAGGGAATGTAAAAGATGTATATAAGTTGTATAATGAATATGCATTTTTGGTATTACCATCTTACAGGGAAGGATTGCCGTTAGTATTGCTTGAGGCAAAGGCAAGTGGACTTCCTATGGTGAGTTTTGATGTGACAACAGGGCCAAGAGAAATCGTTGAGGAGGGAAAGGATGGCTATTTAATCCCCCCTTATGATTTGG
>OLNW01003694.1_pt1 | contig 11559 bp, 10 predicted proteins | sample 1672121 | NCBI WGS metagenome assembly OLNW01 (sample SAMEA3136648, study PRJEB25190) | human gut metagenome
GTTTATGGTTTTCATATTTTTATAAAAAAATTGATGGCTGACGGCAAGGATATTGTTGCAGTTATTGACGAGATTTCGGAGAAAAATCACGATATAACGATTATTTCAACCGAAATCGGTTACGGCGTTGTTCCTATGGAGAAAGGTGACAGAGAATGGCGCGAAACAGTCGGAAGAACGTGCTGTTATATCGCGAAAAAAGCGGACGAAGTCGTGCGAGTTGTATGCGGAGTGGGGAACAGAATTAAATGAAGATAATACTTATACGTCACGGTATGACGGAGGGAAATTTAAAGCGAAGATATATCGGAACAACGGACGAAGATTTGATAAATACCGACTGTCTGAAAGGCGATTATCCTAAGTGTGAGAGGGTTGTCGCAAGTCCGTTAAAGAGGTGTATTCAAACGGCGGAATATATATATCCGAATGTGGATATTGAAATTTGCGATAAGCTCAAGGAATGTGATTTTGGCGATTTTGAGAATAAATCATACGAGGATTTAAAGAACAATCCCGATTATCAAAAGTGGCTTGACAGCAACGGTGAATTGCCGTTTCCGAACGGCGAGACACACGAAGATTTTAAAAATCGCTGCAAAGAAGGCTTTTTTGAGAGCCTTACGGAGCGTGACACGGCGTTTGTAATTCACGGCGGAAGTATTATGGCGATTATGCAGAAACTTTTTGGCGGTAATTTTTATGATTATCAGGTCAAAAACGGCTGCGGATATGAATTTGAAATGAGAAACGGAGAGATAGTTGATGATTATAGCCCAATCGGCTGCGGTTAGTATAGGTTTTGTGCTTGACGCAATATTCGGCGACCCCGATTTTAAACTGCACCCTATTCGACTTATAGGTTATTTGATTTCGTTTTTGGAAAAGGTTATGAGAAGAATTTTCACGAAAAACGAAAGGCTCGGCGGTGCGGTTATGGCGATATGCGTGCTTATTATATGCGGCGGTGTACCGTTTGCGATTTTGTTTTTTGCGTACAGATTAAATTACTTTTTCGGTATTGCGATTGAAAGCGTTATATGCTATTTTATGCTTGCGGCGAAGTCATTGAAACAAGCAGGTATGAGTGTGTATAAACCGCTCAAAAACGGTGACGTTGACGGCGCACGAAAAAGCGTTTCTATGATTGTCGGACGTGATACGGAAAGTCTTGACGACATTGGGATAACGAAAGCGGCTGTTGAAACCGTTGCGGAAAATACGTCTGACGGAGTTATTGCACCGCTCATATATATGGCAATCGGCGGCGGTGTGTTGGGTTGTATTTACAAGGCGATTAACACAATGGATTCAATGGTCGGTTACAAGAACGACAGGTACATAAATTTCGGCAGATTTGCCGCAAAGCTTGACGATATTGCAAATTATATACCGTCAAGAATTTCGGCATATTTGATGATTTTTGCATCAAAAATTATGGGCTATAATTCACGCAATGCGTACAGAATTTTTAAACGCGATTCACGCAATCACGCAAGTCCGAACTCGGCTCAGACGGAGTCGGTCGTGGCAGGTGCACTTGAAATTCAGCTTGCGGGTGATGCGTACTATTTCGGTAAGCTGTACAAAAAGCCGTTTATAGGCGATGGCATTAAGCCGATTAAATATGATAATATTGCAGATTCGATTAAACTTATGTATATGACGTCCGTAATTTCGGCGGTGCTGTTTGTCGGATTGAAAGTGGCGGTAGGTGTTGTATATGGTATATGAGCATGGCGGTGACATTTACAGAAATAAGGTGCGTCTTGACTTTTCGGTGAATACCAATCCGCTCGGAATGAGTGAAAACGTAAAAAAAGCGATTGCGGAAAATATCGAACAGTTCGGTATTTATCCTGACGCAATGTGTGTAAATTTAAGAAATGCCATTGCGGAAAAAGAGCAGGTCGGCGTAGATAATGTGCTTTGCTCAAACGGTGCGGCGGAAATGATTTTTGCGGTCGTTCGTGCGGTTATGCCGAAAAAATCGCTTTTGTTGGCACCTACATTTTCAGAGTACGAGAGGGCATTAAAAAGCGTGGGTTCGCAAATTTGCTATTATTATTTGAAAGAAGAAAATGATTTTGAACTGCAAGATGATTTTATTGATTATCTTGATGATATTGATATGGTTTTCATATGCAATCCGAATAATCCTGTCGGAAAAATTGCAGATAAAAAAAAGGCTCAACATATTGCGGAGGTTTGCGGTGAAAGGGAAATCGTGTGTGTGTTTGACGAGTGCTTTATGGACTTGTCGGACGGATATTCGATGAAAGAAAAAGTACCTGTTATCAAGGCTTTTACGAAAACTTACGCAATGGCAGGATTAAGGCTCGGTTATATGATTGCCGATACTGATTTTGTATGTGACGTGCAAAGACAGCTGCCGATGTGGAATGTGTCGGCGGCGGCACAAATCGGCGGAATTACGGCGATTAATGATAATGATTATCTTGAAAAAGGTAAACAAATTATAAGAGAAGAACGTGAATTTTTAATGAGCGAGCTTAAAAATTTGGGCTTTAAAGTATTTAATTCGGACGTAAATTTTATTTTATTTAAAGGCAGTGTCGGACTTGACAAGTCACTTTTAAAGCGAGAAATACTGATAAGGAACTGCGGAAATTTTAACGGTCTTGACGAAGGCTTTTACAGAATTGCAGTTAAAAAACACGATGAAAACGCGGAATTTATAAGAGAGTTGGGTGATATATGTGGCTAAAGCGATTATGATACAGGGAACAATGTCCAATGCGGGAAAAAGCATTATTGCGGCGGCATTGTGCAGAATTTTTAAGCAGGACGGCTTTAAGGCTGCACCGTTTAAGTCGCAGAATATGGCGCTCAATTCGTATATCACTGACGAGGGACTTGAAATGGGGCGTGCACAGGTCGTACAGGCAGAGGCGGCAGGCGTAAAGCCGTCTGTTTTGATGAATCCGATTTTACTTAAACCTACCAACGATAAAGGCTCACAAGTTATTGTAAACGGTGAAGTTCAGGGCGATATGAATGCGGTGGACTACTTTAAATATAAGAAGAAACTTGTACCCGATATTATGAAAGCGTATAACAAACTGTCGGAAATGTACGATATAATCGTTATTGAGGGGGCGGGAAGTCCTGCGGAAATAAATTTGAAACAGGACGATATTGTCAATATGGGCATGGCGAAAATGGCTGACGCACCTGTTCTGCTTGTCGGTGACATTGACAGGGGCGGTGTTTTTGCACAGCTTTACGGAACTGTTATGTTGCTTGATGATGAGGAAAAGTCGAGAATTAAGGGGACAATTATAAATAAATTTCGCGGTGACGTGGAAATCCTGCGTCCCGGACTTGATATGATTGAAAATCTTACGAATGTACCTGTTGTCGGAGTTGTTCCGTACGGTCATTTTATGATTGACGATGAGGACAGCCTGTCGGAACGTTTTGAAAATAAGACTGTAAATGTGATTGATATTGCGGTTGTACGTTTTCCGCGAATTTCAAACTTTACCGATTTTAACGTGTTTGAATGCATAGACGGTGTGTCGGTAAGGTATGTTAATAATGTGAGTGAAATCGGTAATCCCGATATGATTATACTTCCGGGAAGTAAAAATACTGTTGCCGACCTTTTGTGGATGAGGGAAAACGGTATTGAGGCGGCGGTTAAAAAAAGTAAATGCCCTATTTTCGGTATATGTGGCGGTTATCAAATGCTTGGTGAAAAAATCACCGATACAGACGGTGTGGAAAACGGCGGAAGTGTTCGCGGTATGGAACTTTTGCCGATGAAAACGGAGTTTAAAACCGAAAAGACAAGAACGATAGTAAACGGTGTTTTTGAAAATATGACGGGGACACTAAAAAGTCTTAACGGCACTGAATTAGAGGGATATGAAATTCATATGGGTAAAAGTGAATTTAGTGTCCCTTGTATGACAAAACTGTCAAACGGCAAACAAGACGGAATTTCACAAGGTGACGTTTACGGAAGTTATGTACACGGCATATTTGATAAGTGTGCCGATAAAATTGTCAAGTGTTTGTGTGACAAAAAGGGTATAGACAGTACAAAAATCAAGAGCATTGATATGGCGGAAATGAAAGAACGTGAATATGACAGGCTTGCCGATATGGTGCGTGAAAGTCTTGATATGGACTTGATATACAAAATTATTAACAAAGAGGTGTAAAAAAATGATACACATATATTGCGGTGACGGCAAAGGCAAAACGACCGCTTCAATCGGTCTTGCGGTGCGTTGCGGCGGTTACGGTAAAAAAGTGCTTTTTATGCAGTTCTTAAAAGGCTCGTATACGGGGGAACTTGAAGTTTTGGGTAAGTGTGAGAATATAAAGGTTATGCGCTGTGACAAAAACTACGGCTTTTTCAGAAGTATGTCCGACAGTGACAAAGAAAATATCGTGAAATGCCATAACGAAAATTTACAGTATGCACTTGATAATATGAATGAATTTGATATGATAGTGCTTGACGAGATTTTTGCGTCATATAATTATGATTTGGTTGATAAGGCGAGTGTGAGAAATATTGTTGAAAATTACGGCGGCGAGCTTGTTATGACGGGCAGAAACCCTGATGAATGGTTTTGTGAAAGAGCCGACTATATTTCTGAAATTAAAAAGATAAAGCATCCATATGACAAGGGAATTGTTGCAAGAGAGGGGATAGAATATTAATGGAATTTGAAAACGTATTGCCTTCAGAAATCGAAAAGAGGAGTTTTGAAATCATAGAGAGCGAACTTCCGCACGATATAGAAAAAAAGATTAAACCGATTGTTAAACGTGTTATTCACACAACCGCCGATTTTGATTATCTTGACAATTTGTGTTTTTCGGAAAACGTGGTTGAGATTATAAAGAACGCGATAAAGAACGGTGCGGATATTGTAACCGATACGCAAATGGCACGTTCGGGAATAAACAAAAAACGTCTTGCGTCATACGGCGGAGAGGTGCATTGTTTTATGTCCGACGAGGACGTTGCAAAAGCCGCAAAGGAAAACGGCACTACAAGAGCCGTTGCGAGTATGGAAAAAGCGTCAAAACTTGAAAAAGACGTGATTTTTGCTGTGGGAAATGCACCGACCGCACTTATAGAACTTGACAAACTCATAAAGAACGGTCAAATTAATCCGATTGCGATAATCGGTGTACCTGTCGGCTTTGTGAATGTTGTGCAGGCAAAAGAATTGATTATGACATCGGGTGTGCCGTATATAGTCGCAAGAGGCAGAAAAGGCGGCTCAAATGTGGCCGCCGCAATCTGTAATGCAATTATTTATGATTTAAAAACCGATTGATTTAAGGCTGTCTTTAAGTGTTTTGGCACTGCTTCTAAGGCCCTGAAGTTCAATTTCGTTAAAAGGAACGTCAAGTATGCGTTCAACACCGTAACCCGAAACTTGTGTCGGAACGCTGAGCGAAATATCTTCAATTCCGTATTCGCCGTTTAAGACGCTTGAAATGGTGAGAACAGAATTTTCACCGCCGGAAATACATTCGACAATTCGTGCAACTGCTGTCGCTATTGCGTAGTAGGTTGCACCTTTTTTTTGTATAATTTCGTATGCGGAGTTTTTAACTTCGCTGTACATCGCTTGTAAATCTTCATCTGTACACTTGCCGTAATGCTCAAAAAAACTTTTCATACTCATACCGGCAATGTTTGTAATGCTCCATGCCGCAACTTCACTGTCACCGTGTTCACCGATAATGTATGTGTGGCAGTAACGTGCATCAATTCCCGTATGTTTGCTGATAAGATATTTCAGTCTTGAAGTGTCAAGAACCGTACCCGAGCCGATAATTTGCTGTTTAGGAAGCCCCGAAAGTTTGTAGGTGACGTATGTCAGAATATCGACAGGGTTTGTGACGGTAAGAAGTATTACGTCTGTCGGCGCGTACTTCATAACATTTTCAACTATACTTTTAAAAATTTCGGTATTTCGTTTTAACAGGTCAATTCGTGTTTCGCCGACTTTTTGGTTTACCCCTGCTGTTATAACGACTATATCGGCGTCGGCACAGTCTTTCCAATCTCCGCTGTAAACGCTTACAGGCTTTAGAAAAGATGTGCCGTGAGCCATATCAAGAGCGTCACCGTCGGCTTTGTCTTTGTTTACGTCAATCAATACAATTTCTCTGAAAAAACCGTCAAGCATTATTGTGTATGCGGTCGTAGAACCCACAAAACCGGCACCGACTACTACTATTTTTCCTCTTAACATAAAAATTTCCGCCTTTCGTTTTGTGTTATTATTTGCAAGTATGATTAATTATATTCGGATAATTTTGCTTTTCTTAATTTATAAGTATTTCGTAGCGGACGATCATCGGTCGTCCGAAATAAAACATATAGGAAAAAAATTTAATTTTTTTACTATATGAAAATGTTGACAAAACGACAATATAGGAGTAAGATAAGGACATTAAAAATCCTATATCCCATAGGAAAAGTATGAATAACGAAGGAGGCAACGATTATGAGAGAAAATTTTAACAGAAAAAGCATGGTATATAGAAAGATGTGTTGCCGAATGTGTATGGCTCAGAGGTGATGAAAAAATAAATTTTATATTATAGCGAGGTAATGAATTTATGAAAAAGAAAATTTTTAGTATATTATTAACATCAATTTTGGCGGTAACGGTACTTGCAGGCTGCGGAAACAGTGCAGACACAAGTACAGAAAAGTCGGTTACGATAACGAACGTATCATACGACCCTACAAGAGAATTATACAGTGCGTACAACGAACTTTTCGCAGAGCATTGGAAAGGGCAAACAGGACAGGACGTTGAAGTTATACAGTCACACGGCGGCAGCGGTAAGCAAGCACTTGAAGTTGCAAACGGAAACGAGGCAGACGTTGTAACGCTTGCGCTTGAATATGACGTAAAGGCAATACAAGACGCAGGACTTATAGAGGACGGCTGGATAAATGAATTTGACAAAGACAGTTCGCCTTACACTTCAACAATCGTATTCCTTGTAAGAAAAGGCAATCCGCAAAATATCAAGGATTGGGGCGACCTTGTTAAAGACGGCGTCGGAGTTATAACACCTAATCCGAAAACTTCAGGCGGTGCAAGATGGAATTACCTTGCGGCTTGGGCATATGCCGATAAACTTTACAACGGTGACGAAACACAGATTGAGGCATTTATAAAGAAGTTATACGAAAACGTGCTTGTACTTGATTCGGGAGCAAGAGGTGCTACAACATCATTTGTTGAAAACAATCAAGGCGATGTACTTATCGCTTGGGAAAATGAGGCGTTCCTATCGGTTCAGGAAAATCCCGATGAATATGAAATCGTAACGCCGAGCATAAGCATTTTGGCTCAGCCGTCTGTTGCGGTGGTTGATGATGTGGTTGACCAAAGAGGTACAAGAAATGTTGCAACGGAATATTTAAGTTATTTATATTCCGATGAGGCACAGAGAATTGCAGGCGACAATTTCTACCGTCCGTCAAACCCTGATATATTAAACGAATATGCAGATACATTTGACCTTAACATAAATCTTGTAACAATACAAGACTTCGGCGGTTGGGACGAAGTACAGAAAAAGCATTTTGATGACGGCGGAGTATTTGACCGTATTTATGAAAAAACAGATAAGTAAAGAAGGAATGTAAATGAAAGCAAAGAAGAAAAGAGTAATACCCGGTTTCGGACTTTCAATGGGCGTGACAATTACAATATTGAGCTTAGTTGTTCTTATACCGTTGGCGGCACTTGTGATTTACACATCAAGAATGCACCTGAGCGATATTATCGAAACAATTACACGTCCGCGTGTTCTTGCAAGTTTTAAGGTAACTTTCCTCACTTCGCTTATCGCATCAATAATAAATTCGATTATGGGCGTCATACTTGCCTGGGTGCTTGTAAGATGTGATTTTCCGTTTAAACGTGTTCTTGACGGAATGATTGAACTTCCGTTCGCACTTCCGACAGCTGTTGCCGGTTTGGCTCTTACAAACCTTACAACAGAAGAAGGACTTATAGGAAAATTATTCGCACCGTTCGGTATAAAAATAGCACATACAAGAATCGGAATCGTAGTGGCGCTTATATTTATCGGCATACCGTTCGTTGTAAGAGCGGTACAGCCTGTACTTGAAAAGCTTGATCCGTCATATGAGGAGGCGGCAGGGGCGCTTGGTGCAAACAGAGGAACGATATTTCGTAAAGTAATTTTACCGGAAATAATTCCTCCCGCACTTACAGGCTTTGGCTTGGCACTCGGAAGATGTATAGGAGAATACGGCAGTGTAATTTTTATAGCAGGCAACAAGCCTTATGAAACGGAAATAACACCGCTTATAATTATGTCGGAATTACAGGACTTTGACTATAACAGTGCAACGGCAATAGCACTTGTGATGCTTGCATTCTCATTTGCAATATTGTTCATTGTAAATCTTATTCAGGCGAGAAACACAAAAATATTAAAAGGAGGAAGATAGTATGCAGAAAAATGAAGGCAGTAAGGTTGTTAAATGGATATTAATTGCCGTCAGCGTATTATTCGCATTTGTATTCTTAATTCTTCCGCTTTATACGGTTATATCCGTTGCACTTCGTAACGGTGGAGGCAAATATTTTCAGTACATAACCGATAAAGATACGATAAGCGCGGTAAAACTTACCGCAAAAGCAACTTTGTCGGCACTTGTTGTAAACACATTCTTCGGACTGTTTGCGGCATGGTTCTTGACAATGTTCCGGTTTAAAGGCAAAAAAGTTTTGACAACTCTTATTGATATTCCGGTAACGGTTTCACCCGTTATAGCAGGTTTGATATTCATATTGGTATTCGGCAGACAAAGCGTGCTTTATCCTTATTTACAGCAAGCCGGTATAAAAGTAGTGTTTGCCGTACCGGGAATTATATTGGCAACGATATTTGTAACGTTTCCGTTTATATCAAGAGAAATTATACCGATACTTGAGGAACAGGGCACAGAGGAAGAAGCGGCGGCACTTATGGGTGCAAGCGGATTTACTATTTTCAGAAAAGTAACATTCCCTCATATAAAATGGGCATTGCTTTACGGAGTGGTACTCTGTACGGCAAGAGCGATGGGTGAATTCGGTGCTGTATCAGTCCTTTCGGGACATTTGAGAGGTAAAACGAATACGCTTCCGTTGCAGGTTGAAATACTTTTCGGCGACAATAAATATGTACCGGCATTTGCGGTAGCGTCAATACTTGTGATTTTGGCAGTGATTATTTTGATAATCAGAAGTGTTGTTGAATACAAAGGAAAGAAGGCGGAATAGAGTGTACGTTGAATTAAAAAATATAAACAAAAACTTCGGCGATTATAAAGCGTCGGACAATGTCAACTTCGGCGTTGAAAAGGGTAAACTTATCGGTCTTTTAGGTCCGAGCGGCAGCGGTAAGACAACTATTCTGCGAATGATTGCGGGTCTTGAGACTCCGGACAGCGGCGATATTATAATCGACGGTGTGAGAGTAAACGACATTGCGGCAAGCAAGAGAGGGATTGGCTTTGTATTTCAGAATTACGCACTGTTTCGGTATATGACGGTGTATGATAATATCGCATTCGGTCTTAGAGTTCAGAAAGCTGATAAAAAGAAGATAGACGAGAGAGTAAGAGAACTTATTAAACTTATAGGTCTTGAGGGGTTGGAAAAACGTTATCCGAGTCAGCTTTCGGGCGGTCAAAGACAGAGAGTGGCATTCGCAAGAGCGCTTGCACCTAATCCACAGCTTTTACTTCTTGACGAACCGTTTGCGGCGATTGACGCAAAGGTAAGAAAAGAGCTTAGAAGCTGGCTTAGAGAAATGATTGAAAAGCTTGGAGTTACAAGTATATTCGTAACCCACGACCAAGATGAGGCAATCGAAGTTGCAGACGAAATTATAATAACAAATAAGGGTAGAATTGAACATACGGGAACACCTATTGAAATTTATCACAATCCGAAAACAGCATTTACAGCATCGTTTTTCGGAGAAACAACATTCGTTGATGATTATTTAAAGTTTCATAATTTTGAGCATATTGAAAATGTCGAAAAAGCAATCGTAAGACCTGAATTTGTTAAAGTGACAAAGAAAAACGAAGTACAGAAATACAAAAGCTCCGCATCTCACGGAGTTACGAAAAATGTATTGTTCAGAGGCGACAGTATAGAAGTAGTCGTAGACGTGGACGGTACGGAACTTAAAGCCAGACGCGGTCTTGACGAACAGGCGATTGAAGTCGGTGAAGAAGTTGATGTATTCTTGTACAGAATATTTGTTACGGTAGGTGATAAGGCATACTTGCTTGACAATGAATCAATTTCGGAGGATTCATTGGTAATCTGATAAAAGAGGTGTTTATATGACAAATATATTGAAAACCGAAAGATTAAAAACAGATATTTTAATTATAGGCGGCGGTACTGCCGGTTGCTATGCGGCGGTTACTGTCGCAGAACATTCCGATGCTAAGGTGCTTATATGTGAAAAGGCACATATAAAGAGAAGCGGCTGTCTTGCCGCCGGTGTCAATGCACTTAACGCATACATAACAGAGGGACGTGTTCCGCAGGATTACGTTGATTATGCAAAAAAGGATGCGGACGGAATTGTAAGAGAAGATTTACTTCTTACAATGTCCGAAAAGCTGAATGAAGTCGTAGACAGACTTGAAAAACTCGGACTTGTTATTTTGAAGGACGAAAACGGAAAGTATGTGACAAGAGGTAACAGAAACCTTAAAATCAACGGTGAAAATATAAAGCCTATTTTGGCAGAGGCGGCATTGCAAAAAGAAAATGTATCGGTACTTAATCGTGTAAATATTATTGATTATGCGGTTGAGGGTAACAGGATAAAGGGTGCATACGGTATAGGTATTGAAAACGATACGTTTTACATAATCGAGGCGAAAGCGGTTATAATCGCAACAGGCGGTGCGGCCGGCCTTTACAAGCCGAATAATCCCGGATTTTCACGTCATAAAATGTGGTATCCGCCGTTTAATACGGGTGCCGGATATGCAATGGGTATAAAAGCCGGTGCGGAAATGACGACATTTGAAATGCGATTTATAGCACTTCGCTGTAAAGATACAATCGCCCCGACAGGTACTTTGGCACAAGGTGCGGGTGCAAAGCAAATAAATTCGCTCGGTGAGGTTTACGAAACAAAATACGGTCTTACAACCTCCGAGAGAGTGTACGGAACGGTGAATGAAAATATTGAGGGCAGAGGTCCTTGCTATCTTCGTACAGAGGGTATATCCCAAGAGGCAAGCGAGGATTTGAAAAAGGCTTATCTGAATATGGCACCGTCACAGACTCTTAAATGGATTGAAAGCGGTAAAAATCCGTCGGAGCAAAATGTTGAGATAGAGGGTACAGAGCCTTATATCGTAGGCGGTCACACCGCAAGCGGTTATTGGGTGGATACAAAGAGAAGGACTACCGTAAAAGGCTTGTATGCCGCAGGTGACGTTGCAGGCGGTTGTCCGCAGAAATACGTTACAGGTGCTTTGGCAGAGGG
>OLNW01003697.1_pt1 | contig 11553 bp, 10 predicted proteins | sample 1672121 | NCBI WGS metagenome assembly OLNW01 (sample SAMEA3136648, study PRJEB25190) | human gut metagenome
CCGTGAATGCCCATTTAATATATCATTCTACTTCTTTTCCGTCAACCCTTTTTGTGAAAATTATTCGATTTTTTTCGACTTTTTACAACTTTTTTCGTTTTTATTAGTTTTTGCCTAAAAATTTTAATTTCATTAGAAAAAGAATGACACTTTATTATATGCTCATTCTTTCTATTTATACACATTTTATTTCAAATTTATATTGGTTATTTCTATTACTTCTTTAACATCATTATATGTTATTTCGACATTATCTTCTTTCTTTATAAAAGGTAATATATTTTTATTTGCCTTTATTGAAACATAATACTTTTGCTTTTCAGTATCTGTTATATAGAAATAACTAGTTCCATCGATACTTACCTGACTAATTGATTCTATTTTAATAGTTTTTGTAATAGACTCTTGATTATTAGCTCCCAACTCAACATTATTTAAATAATTATCTGCAGCTGTTTTTATTCCTTTTGCACTATCTGTAATAATTACCTTTTGATAATCAGCAACATCTACAAAGGCATACATTTTTACTAAACCAGCGGCGTCTTTTAATGATAATAGATAAGTAGCCCTATTATTTAAGTTGATTAATAATGGAAAAGTGGAATCATAATTCATTTGTTGGACTTGACCTTTAGCACTATCCATAGCAGAGTATTCTTCAGCACCAGGTACAGTATAGAAATTTGTTTCTTTTGTTCTCATATTTGTTAAGATAAATCCAATATTAGATTCATCTGTTGATACTGATGTAATTCCTGTATATAAATATACATCATCATTCATGGTCATATAATTATAACCCGCTGTTGTCTGAACTACATTCTTTTGACCAAAAATGGCGTTTAGAAATCCATCTTTATACTGGCCCCAATCATCAACTTGCTCGATAATTAAATCAGCAGGATATACATGATCTACCCAACTTGGTACTTCACCTATTTTGTATTCTTTAGAATCTCCAGTAATTGGATCTAAAATGATAACTGATGCAATTTCTCTTTTTAACCCGATTGCTGTATATTTGATAGTTGGAATTATCCAATATGGATTACCTTCATTATCTATTTCAAAATTTCTTGCACCAAATATCTTGGTTGGATACTTAAATCTTAAATGTCTATTCAAATCTTTTGAAAAAATAGCTGATGGTACATATTTCATGCCTTTATCTAATTTCACTAAATTAGCTTCACCTGTTACAGAATTTACAGTAATGTAACCTTTTACTCCATCTTTCTTGTTAGATAAATATTTAAAGAATCCATTATATTCTAGTGGTGTTACACGCACTATACTATCCTTATAATTAATTTGTGTATATAAATCAGATACATAAAATTGGGAAACTAATTCTGGCATTTGACCCATTACACGATCTCCTAATTTTCTGCTTGATTCTTTATCTAATAGTGGGATTTTATTAAAGTCAACTGGAGCTATATTTTTTGTAAATTCTTCTGTTTCATTAATACTGATTCTTTCAGAATAACTTTTTGAATGAAATAATGGTGACATAATAAAATCTATTAGTATAATTCCTAATATGATAACAATAATGGTAACACCACTTCCGATTAGAATTTTAACTGAACGAATTATTCTTCCTTTTTCATCAATTGATAAGCATAATAATGTAATTGTATATATGCTTAATAATAAAATTAAATATACCCAAAAACCAAAACTATGTATATTAATTGCTGGTAATGCAAAATAATAAATGATAAAACCTATTAACAATGTAATAAAAATACTGACTAAATTTCTTTTCACTCTCTCACCTCATTTTCATTATATCATATGTTTTTTATATGTTATATTTAAAGTATCAGTAAATAAATTTAAAATTTAAAAAAACGATTTTACTCTTGCAATTAAGAATAAAATCGATAATTTCAATGGCAGGGGGATGAGAGAATCGAACTCCCAACAGTGGTTTTGGAGTTTTAATCCAAAATACCATAGCCCCACCATTACTTAATTCAAAAAATTATATTTATTAAGTACAATAATGAACTCAATATATAAATTACAGTTTCATTATACTAAAAAATTTTTCCACAAGCAACAAAATATAAAAAGATTTTTTAATTATTTTTTCCACATTGACCTTTGAGCACGAAAAGGTCAAAAATCGCGGGCTTCGCCTTTTAAAATAATCGTTTCTATTTTTTATCTTTAAATTGAAATTAAAATCAAAACAAAAGAATCGCAAGGGGTGTGGGGAAAGCGATTCTTTTAATTTTTATTCTTGATTACTTTTTCTGATTTTATATTTATAAAATCGTCAATCGAAATAATTTTAGCATAATCAGAAAGCATTTTTTTGTATGATTCTGTTTTGTCATTTTTCATATTATCATCAATTACAAATATTAATTCTTTATTCTCTTTTTTTAACATCATTGAATTAGTTATCCACATTTTCAATATTGCTACATAGCCACTGTAGTTGTCTTCAGTTAAAAAAATTAATTTATAATACTTATCATCAATTTTATAATCAAAATTGATATTATTACCATATTGTTCTTGTATTGCATTTTTACTTCCCATGCGTTCATAAGGTATGTTGTTTTCCAAGAAATGTCGTTCTATAAATGCCTTGCTTTCTTTTTCAGTTATTCGCTTATTTATATTGATATCATAATACAAATAAATGTTTTTTAAATTTTCTAGAAGTTCTTTAAAATTATCGTTTGTATTTATTTCATGTATTTCAAAAATAAATTTATTTACAAAATATTTTGTTAATTCATCTAATAAAAGGTTATCATTTAATTTCATACCATCAAAATCATTAAACAAATTAACTGTAAACTGCTCTTTTAAATCGTCAACATATTTTTTCAAAAATTGAATATCTGCTTCATCATCAAAACTTTTTACACGTCTCCAATTGTTGATAATAGTCATTTCTAGTTGTTCGCTTTCAGGAAAATGCAAAACTACTGCAATATTTATTCTTTCATTTCTTTCTAAATTAGGAACATACTTTAAAACTGCATACTTAACTCTAGTCTTCACTACTATCACCACCTTTCAAATCTAAAAGTTCCAAAACTTCATCTACTCTGTTAAAACGTTCCATAATATAATCTAATAACATTTCTTTTTCTTTGATGCTTACATTCCAATCTGCTGGAATATTATTCATTATATCTTTTACATATTCTATATTTATATTTTTAACATTCAATACAAATTTATTCAATTCTTCATAAAATAATGAATCGTACTTAACAGAATTAATTATATTTAGATAATTAAATTCGTTCAAATTTGATATATCAAACTTTAATGTTTTTAATCTTGGTAATTGATATTCATCCCAAATTGTTCCTAATCCAAATATATGTGTATGATCAATCATAATAAGCTTTTTAGAAATGGAATTTATCATTAAATTTCCTTTATTTCTATCATAATTACCTATCAATATATCAAAAATTAAAATCTTAATTGCATCATAATTATTTTTTGTTCTTGCAATCATTCCTGGATTTAATATAGTCAATAAGTCAGCATCATAGATAGTTCCAAAAGCTGTTCCACTTATTGGTTCAATCTCTCGTATCATTTCATCATTATAGTTTTCAATTTTTACATTAATTAGATTATATTCCATTATTGGCAGACCTAAATAATCACATAATTTTGATGCTATAAATTCATTGACAAGTGCTTTTTCTTTTTGTGGATTACCAGGGAATTTTACAACATATGTATTGCCATCGTCACACCATACAACATATGGAACTGTACAGCCATTACCCAATTTATTTTTTACTTCAACTATATCAACCAATAGTATCACCTCAAACGTGCGTATACTATTATAATTAGATTATAACATATCTTAACACTAAATTTTAGAAATAATTAATTCAATTACAATAGTTTACAAAATTAATTCAAGTCTATACAAGCCCTTTAATCGCCTATATTATATCAAATATGTCAAAAAAGGCAAACATTTAGAATATTATTTATTAAATATAAACTATTAATATTTTTTACTATTTTACTTATTACTTTTTTTATTTTTATAGTACAAATAGTGTTTTTTATGGTATGAATATAAAAAAAGTAAATCTTTATAGATTTACTTTATAAATCACAATTCTTTTCTTTTATTTTTTTCTATAATAAATATTGTATCGATTTTTTTAATTAACTTTATCTAGCAGTTTTATTTATTTAAAAATACCCCTATCACTATAATTCCAGCACTTACAATTGTAGTTAGTATTCCTAATACCCAAACTTTGGCAAATCCCATTGTTCTATTATTAGATATAATCTCTTGATTTTGTACAATTGGTTGACCATTTGTATCAATCTGTCCATTAACCATAGCTTGAATCATTAATTCTGCTTGTTGTTCTACACTATCTTCAACTTTATTATTTAAATAATAATTGGGATTCTTAATCACTTTTTTTGCATCTTTATCAATATAACCAACAATATATTCATTTGGAATGACATACTTTGGTTTAAATTCACTAATGGTTTCTATTCCTTGTCCAGTGCCAGCAATTTTAACATCATCATTTTGATTGAATTCAATAACATTTTTACCTTCTGGAACTGAAATAACGACTATTGCATGCCTTCCAACATTGTCATGGCCATAGGAGTAATCTAATATCCCAGAAACCGATAATTCTTTTGTAGATGTCCTACTCATTTCTCCATATTGCATATACAATCCACTGTTCATTATACTATTAGCAATTTCTTGACTTGGTGCACCATGATAATAGTATGTAAAATTATCATCCTGATGATTAACCAATTTTTCTAATTCATTTATATAATCAGGAGATTTTATTCTTTCCTGTTCTATCCTTAGTTTAGATTTAATTTCATGAAGTTGCTTTATATATTTTTTTCTCATTTCAAACACAGTTGAAATCTTAGGAAATAGCATAAATAACTCCAATTTTTCTTTATAGTCTTTTTTTGTATCTTCACTAATTGTTATTTCTCCATCAAATTGTGAAAAAGAGTCAAAATCATCTTCATTTCTAAACTCATCCTCATTTAGCAGTCTTTCTAAATCATAAATGAGTTCTTCTAGTTTTTCATCCAAGTATTCACGAAGTAATATTATAATACTTGTAGTTGAGTTGTGTATGTAATCATAATTTATTATTGAATCAATTGTCATTATTTGTTTATCAATTGGTAAATTAGTAAGATTATTAATATTATTTATTAAATCGTTTTCAAAATTAGCAAAACTACTAAATGTTAACTCTATTTGATTTTCATTATTTACATTATCAACAACTTGTTTTAATAGTGTATCAGCATATTCATCTATACTATTATATTCAATATCATTTTCTTCACATCTCTTTTTTAATGCATTTAATATCATTTGATATTCACTATCATTTTCAAATATCTTACCTTCATAAATTTGTAATAAATATCTATCACTATAATAATATTCAGTCCCCATTATATACACATCCTTATTGTTCTTATAATACCATGTAATTTAATCATTTGCAATTCTGTTAAAATAATATAATTGTAGAATGTTTAATTTAATATATATTGAGACTCATATGATTCAATTAAAAATTGACAAATTATCAAAGTTGAATTAACTGTTAGTAGCGCGTGTCTTTTACTTGGTTTATATGTGCAAGCATGTCTATCACCAGAATTGTTACTTAATCCAGAAAATCCATTGACAATGCTTACCATTCCCCTTGTTATTTCTTGTAAAGAATTATCAATTGCTTTATCATCAGGTTCTAAATTCAATAATTTCCTAACCATTTTATATAATTTTAGCAAATCACCATCGTTTACTTGCCTTACTCCACTAATTTTTTCTTCTATTGAAAGTAATACCTCTTCTAGCAAAGTTCTAGCATTTGTGATTGCTCCGTCATAATCGTTATTATTTATTTTAACAGCACATTTTTTTATTTGTTCATCAATGTAATTATTTGATAATATTTTTGTTGTATCCTCAATATCAATTAATTCGTCAAATATATTTTCAATTTGTGCGAGACTAATAATTTTTATTATTGGTTCCTTTTGTAAAACATTTTGTACATAAGTTTTTTTACTGTTAACAGTATAAAACTCTTTCCCACACTCTATTCCTAATGAACCAAAAAGTATATCTATACTAGCTATATCATATTTTTCTTGCATTGTAGAAGCTAAATTATTAATTAATTGTAATCTTTCTTTAGGATTACTCCATTTTGTACATTTTTTTATATCATCCTTAATAGCATCGACTAGCTCCACAAATTGTATTGCATTTCCACAAATTGGTGATGAAATATCATTAATCATTTCTAAATACTGGTTAAGATTATTATTTTTTAGAAATAATTTTAGTATCAAAACTTTCGCATTTAATTGTTCATCAATAATATTAGTTAATTCAGAATCATACATATAACTATGTGTATGATTCTGAATTGTTTTCTTAATATTCATTATTTCATCAATAATTTTATCTATGTTCATAACTATCGCAACCTCTTTAACAGTAAAGTATGTACTAAATAAATTATATAAAAAAAATATAGTTGATGCAAACCGAAAAAATAATATAGTCATTTTATTTATAGTGATAAATTTAAATTATGTTTTGGTATAAGATTATAAAATTAAAGGAACTGCTTTCCCCACACCCCTTGCGATTCTTTTGTTTTGATTTTAATTTCAATTTAAAGATAAAAAATAGAAACGATTATTTTAAAAGGCGAAGCCCGCGATTTTTGACCTTTTCGTGCTCAAAGGTCAATGTGGAAAAAATAATTAAAAAATCTTTTTATATTTTGTTGCTTGTGGAAAAATTTTTTAGTATAATGAAACTGTAATTTATATATTGAGTTCATTATTGTACTTAATAAATATAATTTTTTGAATTAAGTAATGATGGGACTATGGTATTTTGGATTAAAACTCCAAATTACTTGGACCAATTTCCTATTGTCTTATTTAAACCCTTATATTTAATGTATTTAATCTCATACAGGGGATTAGTTAAATGGTATAGTAATGGTCTCCAAAACCTCTATTGGGTATTCGATAGACAAGCAGATAGCAAAACAATAAAGACCTAAAGTGTTTACTTTGGGTCTTTTGCTTTCTTAATGATTATCTTATCTTTATAAAGTTCTAATTCTAGTCTGTCATGAAAATCAAAACCTATTTTTCTAAGCCATTTACCTTTTAAAAGTATGTATGGCCTATCTGTAGAATTTTCATATACTAACAGCTTTTTAATTTTCATGACTTGCACCTGCTTGTCCAGTATTTTCTATATTAGAGATTATTGAATGTTGGGCGTGTTTAGTTTTAAGATCTTTTGGTGACATATCAACATATATTTTAGTAGTTTCTATGTTTGTATGGCCCAAAAGATCACGGAGTGAAAAAGGGTCGCCACCATTTATCACAAAATGAGTTGCGAATGTATGACGAAACTTATGTGGATTCATTCTAAAGTTATCTCCGAATATTTTTTTAGCTTTTCTACTTAATAAGTTGTATACCATATCTGTATTAAGTCTTGAATCCACTATAGGTTCATTATACTGAGAATGAAATTTAACAAGAAGCGGTCCTTTTTCTGCTCCTTTTAAAACTTCACGCCTATAAACATTTAATATTCTCTCTGTTTCTTTTGAATAATAGACCGTGCGAAATGTGTTAGTCTTAGTTGCATATACATAAATACTTCTTTCTTGATAGTTAATGTCTTCTAGTTTGATGCGTACAAGTTCACTATTTCTTACACCAGTATCTAAAAGTATCATTACTAATAGTAAGTTTCTTAACTCTGATTTATAACGCAAATCAAACGAAGTAATTAATTTTCGCACTTGGTCTATCGTAAAGTAATCTATTTTTTCTTTTCTTACTTTTTTAGGTTTAATGTTCCTTGCAGGGTTGGCAATTAAATAACCGTCTCTTTCTAGATAGTTGAAGAAAGCTCTTAGTGCCCTTGCATGGCAATTAAAAGTATTGACCTTTTGTTTAGAATATTTACTTTCAATATAAAATTTTATTTCATCTCCTGTCAGTAATTCTAATTTTTGCACCTTTTTAATTTGCACTAAGAACTTTCTGAATGCTTGTAGTTTTCGTTTATAAAAGTCCATAGTTGGTAAAGCCAACCCTCGTTCTTCCATATTCCTAAAAAAGTAAGCTACTGCATCATCAAATAATAGATTACTTTGCGTAGGTTGTTTTGTTTCTCCTTGCTGAAATGTTTTAAAAAAGTTAGTTAATTCATTAATTGTTTGTTCTGTCATATAAATTCTCCTTCTAATAAAAATGTTTTCGTAATTTATATAACAAAACAACTGTCAAAAGAAACTAATATAGAAAATGTTTTAACCCAGTGATAGGACTACTGGTGGTGAAGATAGGTCCTGTTAAAACTCATCACCTGCAAAAACAATATAAAAAGCAGCACTGTTGCTGCTTCAAATTCTAAATGGCAGGGGATGAGAGAATCGAACTCCCAACAGTGGTTTTGGAGACCATTATTATACCATTTAACTAATCCCCTGTATGAGATTAAATACATTAAATATAAGGGTTTAAATAAGACAATAGGAAATTGGTCCAAGTAATTTGGAGACCATTATTATACCATTTAACTAATCCCCTATGTCATGTATTATAGCATATCCATTTTTTTATTACAATAACACATATTTATTTTTTTCATATTTTATTATAGGTGATATTATGCTTATACAATATACAACGAAAGAATTAGATTTATTAGCTAGGTTAATGAGGGCTGAAGCAGTTGGTGAAGGAGAACTTGGAATGCTTATGGTTGGTAATGTTATTGTAAATAGAACGATTGCTAACTGTTTAACCTTTAAAAATAACACTAGTTTAACGGATACTATTTATCAATCTCCTGGTGGATTTGCAGGAATTAATAGTAATTTGTTTCTTTCTAGTGCTACCACTAAGGAAAAAGATTTGGCTCTACGTGTTATCCGTGGAGAATATTATTATCCAGCAACCAATGCTTTATGGTTTTATGCCCCTAGTGGTAATAGTAGTTGTGTTAGTTTATGGTATGATCAAAAACTATCCGGTAGATATAAAAGTCATTGTTTTTATGAGCCTTATCCTAGTGTATGTACTCCAATCCATTAAAAAAGCTTTTAAAGATTTTTTCTTTAGAAGCTTTTTATCTATCTTGATATTTTTAATTGTTGGCCAATTGATAAATTATTTGATGTTAGATTGTTTAGTCTTTTAATATTATCTACGGTTGTATTAAAATTATTTGCTATTAACCAAAGACTATCTCCTTTTTTAACAGTATAAGTTGTATAACTAGTATCATTTGAAGATGATGGTATTTTTAATTGCTGACCTATTGATAGGTTATTTGATTTTAAATTGTTTAACTCTTTGATAGCATTTACTGTTGTGTTATAGTTATTTGCTATTTTATATAAGCTATCTCCTGGTTTTACAGTATAAGTTATATAGTTATTATTTGGTAGCGTTGGTGTTGGAGTTGGTTGAATAGTTCCTGTTGGGATTACTAATACTTGACCTATTTGTAATTTTGTTGATTTTAAATTGTTAGCTGTAATGATTTCATCTACCGTAACTCCATATTGACCTGCTATTTTATACAAACTGTCTCCACTTTGTACAGTGTAGGTTGTGGTTGTATCTTGACCCTTATTTGGAATTAGTATTTGCTCGCCTACTGTTAGAACGGTAGTACCTAGATTATTTAATTCCATTATTTCTGCAACTGTTACTCCATATTGATTTGCTATTTTATAAAGAGTATCTCCACTTTGTACAGTATAAACAATTGAATCACTTGGATCTGGTTTAATATCAATATCTTCACTTATTATTAATACTTGACCTACTGATAAGTTATTTGATTTTAGATTATTTAAGGATTTTAAGGCATCAACTGTTAAATTAAATCTTCTAGCTATACTATATAAAGTATCTCCAGATACATTTTTTATGTAACATTTTTAAATGTAAATATAATATCTATCGTCTTGTCTTGATAGATATAAATCTTTTCAACTAAATTAATTATCAATTCTCTAGTTGGGTTTTCAAGTGATAAAAATTCATTAATATGTTTTTCTAATATTTTATTATCTATTTTATTTGAGTTTGTTTGTTCATTTTTAAGATTATCAATACTCAATTTATTATTTTCTATCTCTTTTTTTATACTTTCACTAACTCTTACATATTGTTCTTCATCAATAATACCCTTTAACATATCCATATAACTTTTATCTAAATTAGTTATTAGTTTATTGTTAGTCATTTCTAAACTTTCAATTTGTTTTTTTATTTTCAAAATATTATCTTCAAACTCTAAACTGCCTATAGAATTTTTTATGATATTTTTATCCAAATACCTTTTGCAAACTTCTTTTATATTGTCTAAAATTACACTTTCTAATACTTCATAATTATTTGTATGTGTGGTACAAACATGATATTTTGAATATGTTCTATAATAATCACAAGTTGTGTAACTTCTTCCAGTTTTATTTTGATATCTTATTGTTATTCGATGTTTGCAATCTCCACAATATAAGAGTCCATCTAATAAATAAAATCTTTTCTTCTCTGGTCTTTTAACATTTTTAGGTAGTATAGTTTGTACATAATTAAATGTATCTCTATCAATTATTGATTCATGAGTATTTTCAACTATTATAAAATCGTTTGGTTTATTTTTTACTGTCTTTTTAAGTTTATAATTAATCTTTTTGGTCTTACCTTGAACTGTATCTCCTACATATATTTGATTAGTCAAAATTGACTTTATTGTAGTATCAACCCATACACCATATTCTTGTGATATACAATTAGTATTTATACACTTTGTATTCCAAACATAGTTGTAATAAGATGCCGGTGTTTTTATTTTCCTTTTAGTAAGTTCTTGTGCTATAAAGTGATATGTATTACCTTTGAGTGCTAAATTAAATATTAATTTAACAGTATCTGCTTGTTCATTATTTATAACTAAATGATTTTTATTATTAGGATCTTTCATATATCCAAATGGACATCTCCCTGAAACATATAAACCATCTTTCATTCTAGAATGCAAACTAGTTTTGACTTTTTTAGAAATATCTTTAGCATACATATCATTCATTATTGCTTTAAAAGGTGCTATATCATTATTGGTATTATCTATAAATGTGTCTATGCCATCATTAATAGCAATATACCTAACATTTTTATTTGGAAAATACTTTTCAATTAATTCTCCTGTACCAATATAATCTCTGCCTAATCTGGACATATCCTTAGTAATAATCATATTAATTTTTCCAGATTCGATATCATTAATCATTCTTTTAAATGATGGTCTTTCAAAATTTGTTCCAGTAAAACCATCATCAACATATTCATCAACTAGATTATAATTATTCTCGCATATGTATTGATTTAGTAAACTTCTTTGGCTAACAATACTATCAGATTCAATGTTTCCATCATCTCTTGATAATCTTATATATA
>OLNW01003703.1_pt1 | contig 11541 bp, 11 predicted proteins | sample 1672121 | NCBI WGS metagenome assembly OLNW01 (sample SAMEA3136648, study PRJEB25190) | human gut metagenome
AGGAAAATCACCGGAATCCCTGCCGCCTTCAGCTCCGGCAAAAGCGCAAAGCCATCCTTTCCCGGAAGCATGATATCCACCAAGGCCAGATCAAAATCCGCCTCTTTTTTCAGAGTTTCCTCCGCCTCCAGCCCATCCAGACAGGAAACGACCTCATAGCCCGTCACCTCCAGATTCATGGAAATCAGGTCGTTGATGGCCATTTCATCCTCTATCACTAAAATTTTTCCTCGCATATTTTCACCTCAGTTCCATTTTAGCATAAACCCACTGTGGAAAGTTGTAACCGTTTTGTAAAAAAAGAAAGGCGCGACCGATGTCACGCCCATAATTCTCTGTATTATCTGTATTATCTGTATTATCTGTTCTGCTGTGCCATAAATGCTTCGATCTCGTCCGGATCGCGGATGATCGCATCAGAAAGAACAACGCAGCCATCCTCGGTGATCAGGATATCGTCCTCGATACGGATGCCTATCTCCCACTCGTCGATGTAAAGGCCCGGCTCGTCGGTGATGATGGCTCCCGGCTGAAGCTTTTCGCTGCCTGCTGCCACGTCATGAACGTCAATGCCCAGATGATGGGAAACGCCATGCATATAGTAAGTGCCGATCTCGTCCTTGTTCTCGATGAGACCTAAGCGGATGCAGCCCTCAGCCAGCACATCTTTGGTGATCTCGTTGAGTTCGCGCAAGGTCATGCCCGGTTTTGCCACCTCAGCCACCTTGCGGTTTGCTGCCAGAACAACCTCGTAAACCTGTCTCTGGCGCTCAGAATATTTTCCGTTCACCGGATAAGTTCTGGTGATGTCGGCGCAGTAGCCGTTAAATTTGGCTCCCAGATCCATGAGAAGAAGGGTTCCGTCCTCGCAGACGTCCTGGTTAGTCTCATAGTGAAGCATGGTTCCGTTGGCTCCGCTTCCGGCAATCGTCGGGAAGGAAGTGCCGTCGGCACCCTGATGGTGAACCATATACTCGAAATCAGCCTGTGCCTGATATTCAGTATTGCCCGGCTTCAGATTTTTCATGACAAACTGGAGAGACTTGTCCGTGATGTCGATGGCCTTTTTCACCAGCTCGATCTCGTCCTCATCCTTCCACATACGAAGAGCAGCGACAGTCGGAGCGATGTTTTTGATCCTGCGGCCCGGATATTTGTCGGCAAACTCCTTCGCTTTTACAGCGTTGTAGTCCGGAAGATCCTCGTATTGGTAGCGGAAGCAGTCGAAATACAGGGTGGAAATGTCCTCTCTGTCCATCATGCTGCTTACCATTCCTTCAAAGGAATCCAGGAAACGAACATCCTCGATGCCGGAGATCTCCTGTGCCTCGGAGACAGTGACTTTTCTTCCGAACCAGCGCTCCTGGGTCGGGTCCGCCTCCTCGATGAAAAGGATGCTTTTCTCTTCTTTTTCCGTCTTTTTCATCAGCAGGATCATATGATCTCTGCGGAGTCCGGTCAGATAGAAAAAGTTCCGGTTTGCCTCAAAAGGCAGGTACTCGTCCGCACTTACATGAAGCTCGATTCCTGAAAAAAGGATCAGCGCAGAATCCACCTCCATGGTATCAAAAATTTTTGTTCTTCTTTCTCTAAAATTCATTTTTCTTTTCCTCCGTCTGTTTCTTTCGAAAACACTGTACCCTTAGGATAACACGTTCTCTCCTTCTTGCCTACCCTGTTTTTTCCGTCAGAAAAACAGCTTGCAAACTTTTTCTGTCTGCGTTATAATGGTTCCGGACAATTTCATGAAAAGAGGGGAGCTGGCGAAAGCCGGCTGAGAGGAGACGTGATTCCGTTTCGACCCGGAACCTGATTTGGATAATGCCAACGGAGGGAATACATACCAAGATTATTTAGAGGTGCCCCCGCATCTCTTTTTTTATTCTGGACAGCGCAGGATCTCCATTCAGGTGGGGATCCTTTCTTATTAAACATCTGACGACTGAAAGGAGAAAATTGTCCATGAAAACCAATCTCTCAACGAAAAAAATTGCACTTGCAGGCGTATTCACCGCTCTTGCTGTTGTAGGAAGCTTTATCAGCTTTCCGGTAGCCGGCAGTAAATGTGCCCCGGTACAGCATATGGTCAACATTCTGGCTGCTGTCACCTTAGGCCCCTTCTGGGGGATCGGCATTGCCTTTATCGCAAGCCTTCTCCGCAATCTTCTGGCTCTTGGAAGCCTCATGGCTTTCCCTGGAAGTATGGTTGGCGCACTCTGCTGCGGTCTTGTTTACCATTTCTCCCGTAAACTGAGCCTTACCTGTGCTGCGGAAGCACTGGGAACCGGAATCCTCGGCGGCATCGCTGCTTATCCGGTGGCTGTTTATCTGATGGGCCTTACACCTGCCGGTATCTTTGTTTACATTGTACCTTTCCTGATCTCCACCGTAGCAGGAAGCATCCTTGCGTTCCTCCTGATCACGGTTCTGGAAAAGGGCGGCGTCATGAGAGAGCTCTCTTCTGCTCATTAAACAGAAAACAGGGAGTCTGCTGATACAGACCCTTGAAGGACAGATAAAACCAGACTTCATCTGTCCGGCGGTACATTGGGGACACCACTTTGTGCCGCTTTAAAAAAGCCGGTCTCATCCGGCAAGAAACCATCACTTGAAAAGATGAAGTTTCAGGCGTCAGTATTCCGGGCTGCTCATGCGTGCTGTCCGTGTTTTGCTGACGCCAGGATTCCAGACTCAAATCATGAAGGAGGCAAAACAAGCATGAGAAATTACACAACCCAGATGGATGCTGCCAGAAAAGGCATCCTGACACCGGAACTTGAAATTGTCGCAAAGAAAGAAAACATGACGACAGAGGCTCTTATGAAGCTTGTCGCCGAAGGAAAAGTTGCCATCTGTGCAAACAAAAACCATGTCGGCCTGAACCCGGAGGGCGTTGGAAGCATGCTCCGCACCAAGATCAATGTAAACCTTGGCGTTTCCCGTGACTGTAAAGATTACGACATCGAAATGCAAAAGGTCATGAGTGCTGTAAAGCTTGGTGCAGAGGCCATCATGGATCTTTCCAGCCATGGAAACACCCAGCCTTTCCGGCAGAAGCTGACACATGAATGTCCTGCCATGATCGGAACCGTTCCTGTCTATGACAGTGTGATCCACTATCAGCGGGATCTGGCGACTCTGACCGCCCAGGATTTTATCGATGTGGTCCGTCTTCATGCGCAGGATGGCGTGGATTTTGTTACCCTGCACTGCGGCATCACACGCAAAACCATTGAACAGATCAAGAAACACAAAAGAAAAATGAACATTGTCAGCCGTGGCGGAAGCCTTGTCTTCGCCTGGATGAGCATGACCGGTGAGGAAAATCCCTTCTATGAACATTTTGACGAGATCCTGGACATCTGTGAGGAATACGATGTCACCATCTCTCTTGGTGATGCCTGCCGTCCGGGCTGTCTGGCCGATGCAACGGATGTATGTCAGATCGAGGAGCTTGTCCGTCTGGGAGAACTGACCAAACGTGCCTGGGATCATAATGTACAGGTCATGGTGGAAGGTCCCGGTCATGTGCCCCTGGATCAGGTAGCCGCAAACATGAAGGTACAGCAGAGCATCTGTATGGGCGCTCCCTTCTATGTCCTCGGTCCTCTGGTAACCGACATTGCTCCTGGTTATGATCACATCACAGCTGCCATCGGTGGAGCTGTAGCAGCCATGAACGGTGCAGCCTTCCTTTGCTATGTGACTCCTGCCGAGCATCTGGCTCTTCCCAACGTGGAAGATGTAAAACAGGGCATCATTGCCTCCAAGATCGCCGCTCACGCAGCAGACATTGCCAAAGGGATCCCTGGAGCCCGTGACCAGGATGACCGTATGGCAGATGCCCGTCAGAAACTGGACTGGGAAAAACAATATGCCTGTGCGCTGGATCCCGAAACTGCCAAAGCGATCCGGGACAGCCGCAGACCTGAGGATGACCACAGCGACACCTGCAGCATGTGTGGAAAATTCTGTGCTGTCCGCAGCATGAACAAGGCTCTGGCCGGAGAATACATCGATATCCTGTAACGAAGAAAGCCCCCTGCTTTTTGTAATGGAAGCAGGGGACTTCTTTTTTTGAACAATATTCGGTCAATCAGACATTCCTTTTTCCTGCAAAAATGGTACAATAAAATCACCATAAAACTTAGGCAGAAACATCTGCCGGAAAAGAGGTTCTAATGACTGCAAAGAAACCGCCTATGGGCTGGAACTCCTGGAATACCTTCGGGGAGCACATCAATGAAAAGCTGATCATGGAGATGGCAGACCAGCTGGTGAACGACGGATACAAGGACGCCGGTTACGAGTATGTGATCATCGACGACTGCTGGTCCTTAAAAGAGCGTGTGGACGGAAAGCTCGTTCCGGATCCAAAGCTTTTCCCCAGCGGAATGAAAGCACTTTCCGATTATATTCATTCCAAAGGGCTGAAATTTGGCATGTATTCCTGTGCCGGAACAAAGACCTGTGCCGGCTATCCCAGCAGCTACGGTCACGAATTCGAGGATGCCCGCCAGTTCGCCGAATGGGGTGTGGACTACCTGAAATATGATTTCTGTAACTTCCCGGTAAGCGGCGATGCGAAAAACGCCTATCTTACGATGGCTATGGCCCTTCGCCACACCGGCCGCGACATCCTTTTTGCCGCCTGCAACTGGGGTAAATACGATCCCTCTGGCTGGATGCGCTCCAGAGGCGCTCACACCTACCGTTCCACCGGAGACATTTTCGACGTGCCGAGAAGCTATCAGGATATCTTCAAACAGCAGGTGGAAAACATCGAGGGCAACGCTCCCGGCTGCTACAATGATCTGGACATGCTTATCGTTGGCATGCACGGAAAAGGAAACGTCGGCATCGGCGGTTGCAGCGATGAGCAGTATCTCCAGCACTTTGCCATGTGGGCATTCCTTACCTCCCCGCTGATCATCGGCGCCGATATCCGGAGCATTGACGGGTCCAACAAAGCAACTCTTCTGAACAAAGGCCTCATCGCCATCAACCAGGACGGGGAGTGCTGCCCTGCTTTTCTCATTGAGAATGTCGGTGACAAACACTATACCTTAGGCAAAATCCTCTCCGGGAACCGCGTGGCCATCGGCTTTTTCAACATCGGCGAGCCGACCGAAGGCCCCTGCCATATGAGCATCTGCTTTGACGATCTCGGCATCCATTCCGAGTCCGGTCTTTTCCTGAAGATCACCGACGCCATCACCGGCGAAGAGCTTGGTACCTTCCAGGATGCCTACACCGCCGTCCTTCGCGGCTGCCAGTCTCAGGTTGTCATCGCAGAGCTGGTAAAACCGGAGAAATAATGGCACACTGTAAAGAATGTGGGCGCTCTCTCACCAAAGACGAGATCGCCCTCCACAAAAAGATCTACAACCGCGGCGCCGAAGAATTTTTCTGCATCGACTGCAGCAGCCGGTACCTGAATGTACCGGTGGAGCTGCTGCGGGAGAAGATTGTGGAGTTTAAGAGGATGGGGTGTACGTTGTTTGAACGCAGATAAGCGTAGCGACTGCGCTCATGATCAAGTCGCAGAGCGGATTGCGAATGTCCGCTTTGCTAGTAAAGAAGCCGGATCTGCCGCTTTTTCTGCGGTTTGATCCGACTTTTCTTTTACATATATTTCTCCACGCACGCCCAAACGGTCCGCAGCACTCCCGCCAGCACCATGACAAGTATCGGATTTTTCCTGAATTTCCGGAGGAGTACCATGGAGATCACGAAGATCACCACCAGACTCCAGTTGGTGTCGGGAAGGGAGATGGCGCTGCGGCTGCCCCAGAAGGCGGTGATGAGAATGGAGATTCCGGCGGAGGCGATCATGGCCACCACGGCGGGACGGAGGGAACCCAGGATTCCCTGGAGCATTCCCATGTTCCGGTATTTGAGGTAGAGCTTCGCGAGCAGGGTTACGATGACACAGGATGGAAGGATGCAGCCCAAGGTTGCCACGGCTGCCCCAGGAATCCCGGCAATCTTGATGCCGACAAAGGTGGCGGAATTCACTGCGATCGGTCCCGGCGTCATCTGTGAGATCGTGATGAGATCGGTAAATTCCTCCATGGAAAGCCAGTGATGCAGTGTCACCACCTGCCCCTGAATCAGAGGCATGGCCGCATAGCCGCCGCCAAAGCTGAACATTCCGATCTGCAGAAAACTGATAAAAAGCTGCAGGTAAATCATGCTTTCGCCCTCCTCTCCTGAATCCAGGTCCGCACCGCGCCGATGAGGCCGCTCGCAATCACCACATAGATCACATTCACTTCAAAGACACAGACCACCATGAATGCTCCTGCCATGATGACCATGGAGAGCGGATCTTTTTCCTTCAGAACGCCTCTTCCCATATCGTAAACCACGGAAGCGATGACAGCTCCCACCCCGGCCTGCATGCCGTTCAGCATCTGGCTCACGAGAAAATTATCCTGAAACGCATTGTAAAAAACAGACAAAATCGACAGAATCAGAAAAGGCGGCAGGATCGTCGCCAGGATCGCCGTAGCCGCTCCGATCATTCCCGCCAGCTTGTAGCCCACAACGATGGCCCCGTTTACGGCAATGGCCCCGGGCGAAGACTGAGCAATCGCAATGAGGTCTAGCATCTCCTCCTCCTCGATCCAGTGATATTCATCCACAAATTTCTTTTTCATCAGGCTTACGATGACATAGCCCCCGCCAAAGGTAAAAACGCTAATATAAAACGTAGACACAAACAATTTCCACAACAAATTTTTCTTTTTCATACGCAATCCTCCGGTTTCTAGTACAGTGAAAATTAAGTATCTGCTATATTGACGCAGGATGATTTCTTCATATGCAAGGCGGAGGAATGAGGCGTAGCGGTGGCTACGTCGATTGACGACAACGCAGCAGATGAAAAATCAGACAAGTCAATATGGCGGTTACTTAATATTCACTGTACTAGTATTTATGCCTTTCTCTATCATCTATCTTAAGCTCAATCCCCCCAAATGTCAAGTATTCATACTGTATAAACAATTGAATTTTTCGTGTCTTTTCTTGTGTTTTTTTCAGCGGATGCTATAATGAATCCAAAACGACACAACGAGGATTTTTTATGTATAAAACAGATCTTGAAGCGCTTCTTCGGGATAGAAATATCATCCGGATCAAGCCCCAGGGGTACAGCATGTATCCCCTTTTCATCCCCGGCAGGGACGAGGCCCTGATTCAAGAGGTTCCTGTCTCCTCCCTCCGCCGGAATGACGTCATTCTCTACCGTCGGGATCAGAGCATCCTGGTTCTTCACCGGATTGCCAGGATCACGCCCGAGGGTCTGTTTCTCGTGGGCGACAATCAGTCAGAACTCGAAGGCCCTCTCCGGGAAGACCAGGTTCGCGGAAAGCTCATCGCCTTTGTGAGGAGAGGAAAAGAGACTCCCGTCTCCAATCCCCTTTACCGCCTGCTCTCCTCCCTCTGGCTTTGTATGCTTCCGGTCCGCCCTCTCTGCTTTAGACTCACAGCCTTTCTTCGGAAGCTATGAGAGCACACCCTTTTTCTCTAGCGTCTCCACAACGGCCTTCACATCCGGGAGGACTTCCGCCGCTTCGATCCCATATTCTCTTCCCACCAGTTCTGCCAGCTCCGGAATAGATGCGGCCTCCTCGGCGTGGAGATAGATAAAACCGGCCGTCTCACTCAAGGAGATCACCTCGTTGACCTCTTCCGCCCGTTTTCCTGTGGGAAGGAGTACATACTCCTCCTCCAGCTTCCGTATCACATAACCTTCTGTCTTTTTCATTCCTTCTTCCCCCTTTTTTCAGCTGCTTATCCGTGGTATACTCTTTCTATCTTTTATAATCAGGAGTCGCCATGCAGCCTTTATACAATCACTATCTACAGTTTATCCGAAGCAGTCTTAAAAACGATACTTCTTTTTCCGGCGCCATCCCGGAGGAAGAGCAGGCCTCCCTTGCCGCCCTCGCGGAAGAGCACCGGACCGTTCCCTTTGTCCTGCCGGGCTTTCGGAACACTTCCTTTTATCCCGCGATGCTCCAGAAGACGAAAAATATGATGCAGAATTACTATCAGATCGACGCCTTCACCCGGCACACAGTCTCCCTTCTTGAGGAAAACGGCATCCCCTGTATTCTTCTCAAGGGCATCAGCCTCGCCGCCTGCTATCCGGTGCCCGAGTACCGGAAACTCGGCGATCTCGACCTCTACATCAACGAGCCGAAAGCCCTCGAAAAAGCCAAGGCCCTCCTGGAAGCCCAGGGCTATAAGGAAGAAAAAGAACTCAGCGACCATCATGTCACCTACCGTTATACGTTTCCGAAGACCGGCCGCAGCTTCCTGCTGGAGCTCCATTACCGGGTGGTGGGCATGTATCAGTATGAGCCGGCCAACCAGACCGTGGATGAAGTCTATTCCCCCCTGAGGCTGAAACCGATCCGCCAGACCATCAATGGCTTCACCTACTCGGTCCTTCCGCCCACCGAATACGTTTTCTACATGATTCACCATATGCTGAAGCACTATCTCTACAGCGGCTTCGGCATCCGTCTCCTCTGCGATTTCGTCCTTTATCTGAAACGCTATGAAAAGGAGATAGATTTTTCCCGGATTCATCAGTGGTGCAAGGCTTCCCGGATCAGCCATCTCTATGAGATCATTCTTAAGACCTGCCGTCTTTACCTTGATCTTCCCGCATCCATCGATCCGGCGATAAATGCCTCCCCGGAAACTTCGGAAGCCTTTCTGATCCGGATTCTCGAGGATGGCGATATGGGCACCGACGTCTCCCAGGCCCTGGTCGGCAGCGGCTCCTACCGGAAGATCAATCTTCTGACCTATTTCAGGGAAGGCCATGTGCAGATGAAGGTCCGCTTTCCAAAGGCCGGCCACTGCCCCCTTCTCTGGCCTGCCCTCTGGCCCGCCACCTTTTTCTGCTTTCTCAAAAACACCTACACACTCCGGAACACGACTCTCCGGCAGACCCTTAAGGATTTCCGGAAGAGCAACCAGAAGACAACCCTCGTCCGGATCTTTGAAAACAGCGACTCTTAAATGGGCCGCTGTTTTTTATATTTCCCGAAGGCCGGTGTCCGACATCCGTTCATCTACCCTGTGATGAATGAGTTCCCGGGTTCCAAGGGCCAGGAGAAAATAAAAGCGAAACCGCATGCCCAGGGAATAGCCCCGGATCAGCACCTGCCAGAACTTCTGCTCCAGCTCGGAGACTCTTTTTTCTCCTGAGAGCCTTCGGAAGCAATCACCCCCGATCTCGTCCCGCCCGTAAATTTTCAGGATTTTCCGGATAGCCCGGAGGGAATGCCCGTGCTGCTCATACTCTTTCTTCGCGTCGAAAAAGGAGGCGAAAAATACCGTGTACTCCACGAGGCCGCCATAGACTGCCTCATCCTCGCCCTTTTCTTCCAGCCACCCTTTCAGCCGCCGGGCGATCCCCAGCCAGCAGTCGCTGGAGTTTGGATTATACTGATAAGAAACTGAGGCCTCATTTCTCCGGTAAACGTACCCGATCTCCTCGATAAACGCATATTTCGCCCTGCAAACATAACACTGCATATTGAAAAGCTTGTCCTCCGCGTAGGGAAAATCCTCAAACCGAAGACCATTTTCCTCCAGAAACGACCGGCGGTACAGCTTTCCCCAGACATAAGAGAGGGTTCCCACGGAGAAAAAGCTCCGGAAGCGAAATTCCTCCGAATCCCGGTGATAGACCGAGAAGGTCTGATGGGTCTCCGCCGGAAGAAAACGGCCTTTCCACAGTCTGGCATAATTGCTCACGACGATATCCGCGGATATTTTTTCGGCAATGTTCAGGTATCTTTGAAGCACCAAAGGGTCCGAAAGATAATCATCCGCATCCATGAAGAGCAGATACTCTCCGTCCGCCAAAGAGATCCCCTGATTTCTGGCGCTGCTGATGCCCTGACCCTCGTGATCCAGACGACTGATCCTTAAATCCCTTTTCAGGTACTCCTCAACGACCTCTTCCGTCTGGTCCCCGGACCTGCTCACCACAAGAATAGCTTCCCAGTTCCGGTAAGTCTGGGCAAGGAGGCTCTCCAACGCTTCCCCGAGATACTTCTCCGCATTATAGACAGGTATGACAATCGATACTTTCTTTTCCTGCTCTGCCACCCGTTTCACCTCCGAAGGCACTTTCTCACCTTTTTGACAATTTTTTTCAAAAGCCCGGCCAATCTCTTCCATTTCTCCGTCTGATGGAAAATCAGCCAGAGCAGCAGGTTCGGTACCGTCACACAGACAAGGCCACGAAGGAAGAGCTGCGTGAAAATCCCTCCTCTGATCAGATGACAGATCCCTTCTGTGAGGCTCCAGGCGGCCGCCATCATCAAAAGATAGGCTACATAGGTCTTAAAATACTCCTTCACCGGCCGGTGAAAGCGGTATTTATAGAGGATACAGGGCTCCACCCAGACGGAGGTGAGGACCGTACTGCAGAACGTACCGGCAAAAACGCCCCAGACGCCGAAATTTTTCACCAGAAGAATCGAAATGCTCAGGTTCAGGACAGCCTCCGACAGGGCCTTATAGCGATCATACCAGAAAAGTCCCATAGATTCCTTGAAAATCAACACCGCTTTTCTCATGCCATTGATGAAGAAATTGATGCAGAGGATCAGGACGATATTTCTCTGAAAAAGATACTGCTCCCCGAAAGCCAGCTCCACAAAGGGATTCAGAATCTCGAAAAGGCAGATTCCGGCAAAGCCATACATCCAGTAGCCCACAAAAAACAGCTGTTCAAAGACATCGCTGATCTTCTCTTTATCCTCCGTGACACCCAGGTTTCCCACGCTGGCCGCCACTCCCTGGAGGGCCTGATCCAGAACCTGACGCACAGAACCAATCAGCAGGTAATAGTTGGAATAGATACCGGCGCTTACCACGCCCACGAAGCTGGAAATCAGAAGGTTATCCGTATTGTTAACCACCACATTTCCGAGCTTGTGCATAAACATGGCCTTCACATTTTTCAGGATATCCTTCCGCTCCGCCTCGGGCAGCTTTTCCCTGCATTCTTCCTTCAGATAAGGAAACAGCCGGTCCGCCGTTCCCGACATGCAGATATTTCCGGCGATGGTACAGACAACTCCGATGACCAGAAAGAGGATAAAGTTTCCCGTCAGAAGGAGGATCACAATCTGGCACACATCCTGCAGAACCAGAAAGCCATTGTGGTACAGCACCGTGATATAGTTCATCTGATGAGCGTCCACCAGGGTCTTTTTGTAAATCAGAAGATAGGAGGCCACCGATTTGAAAAGATAGAGAAGATAGATCAGGGTCAGGTGGTCCACATCCGGCCGCTCCTTCATCAGGACATCCAAAAATGGCAGAAGCGCCAGCCCCACCAGCAGCACCACGCCCGCCGTCGCCCGGTAAAAGGTCCGGAACATCCGCATCAGGATCTGCTGCTTTTTGATATCCTTCTTCGCAATGGGGCCGTAGAGGGCATAGGTAATCGCCGTTCCGACACCCAGCTCCGAGAGGGATAAAATATTCAGGATATCATTA
>OLNW01003710.1_pt1 | contig 11514 bp, 14 predicted proteins | sample 1672121 | NCBI WGS metagenome assembly OLNW01 (sample SAMEA3136648, study PRJEB25190) | human gut metagenome
GTGCAGTAATAAGAGTAAAACATGCAAAAGTGGATAAACAAGGTAGATTATTTGCAGATGATAGAACGAAGTTAGATGTTATTTATCTTGAAGCAAGTCAAATAGTACCATTAAAAGTAGAACATGGTGTAATAATAGATGCGGCACTTGTAAGCGAAAGTATAGTACAAGATAAAAAAGAGTATTATGTAGAATTACACCAACTAAAATATAATGAAACCCAAAAGAAAGAAATATATGAAATATCTAATAATTATTTAGATGAAAATGGAAATGAAATTGAAAAAGATGGGATAGCCAAATCATATACAATAAATTCTAACATTCCATTATTCATCGTATTAAAACCAGCAATAGCAAATCCACTAGAAATTCAATACAATACAAATGGAATGGGATTTAGTGTGTATGGAACTGCAATAGACCAATTGATGGCGTGTGATATTACATACAATAATTTTGTTATGGACTTTTATTTGGGAGGGAAAAAAGTATTTTATAACAAGAAAATAACAAGAACTAAAACAAGACAAATAAAAGATACAGAAGGAAATATAAAAGAAGAGGAATACGAAGTATATCCTGATGACATAATGAAACAGCAATGGACGGTTTATGGAGATAATGAAATAAGTAACATAAAAGAAAATCCGGTTGTAACAGAGTATAATCCGGAGTTAAGAGTAGAAGAAGACAAGGCAGGAATACAATTTGCTTTGAATATGTTGAGTTTTAAGGCAAGTTTAGGAACTAAATATTATGAATTTAATGGTACATCTGTTGTAACTGCAACTCAATATGTTGGAGATAGACAAGACTTGATTGAAAATGCAAATAAACATCGTAAGAGTGTAGATGAATTTGTAAGCGGAATATGTAAAGCAATTCTTTTGTTAGGAAGAGTGCTATTCAAAGAAAAGGTTACAGAAGATTGTATAGTTACAATTACAGACAAAGATGGTTTTATGGTTGATACAGAAACAGCCAAACAAGAATTTAGACAAGATATTGCACAAGGAATAAGACAAGCTTGGGAATATAGAGTTAAATTCTTAGGTGAAACAGAAGAAATTGCTAAAGCAATGGTAGATGATGAAGAAATAAAAGAAACAGAAGAATAGAGGTGTTTTAAATGTTAACACCTGAATATTTAGAATCTATAGAATTTAATAAAGTGGTTGAATTATACAATAAATTGAATATAGAAATTACAGCAGATATAATTCAAAGAATTGCAGGAATGGACGATATAACATCAACTACTAAAGATGAATTGAAGATATTAGTACAAACAAATGGTATGAATGTATTTGATAAAGCACTAGAAAAAACATCATTGTTAACAGCTGAAAGAAAAAAACAACTAAAAAGGCTTTTTGAAGATATGACACAAGAAGATATGCAAGACTACAGAGAATTGTATGACTATCGAAACAAGATATTTCGATTAAGTGAAAGTCAATATAAGATTTTGAATCAAGGTTTAAAATCAACAAACAAAACATTAAAAAACTTAACAAATACAATAGCATTTCAAAGTCAACAGATGTATGTTAATGCAGTAGATTTAGCATATATGCAAGTTGCGAGTGGAGCTATTGACTATGCAACAGCAATTAAAAATATAGTACAAAATTTAGCTGATGCAGGAATTACATTAAAAGATAGAGCTGGAAGAAAAGTTCAGCTGGAAGTTGCAGTAAGAAGAAATGTAATGACTGGTATTCAACAAACAGCTAATTCTGTGAATAGAGATATTGAAAGTTATCTTGGATGTGATGGATATGAAGTAACAGCACATTTGGGAGCTAGACCAACTCATGCCGAAGCACAAGGGAAACAATATGCATTAAATGAAGAAGATTCAAAGAAATACAACATAGGATTATGGGCTGATGTAGAAGATTTGTGGAAAGAATATAATTGTAGACATACATATTTTGGAATAATATTAGGAGTATCTTAACCTAAATGTACGAATAAAGAATTAAAAGAATATAGAAATGCAACAGTAGAATTGAATGGAGAGAAAATACCATATTATGAGGCTACTCAAAGGCAAAGACAACTTGAAAATGCAATAAGAAAGACTAAAAGAGCAGTACAGACATTAGAAAAAGCAGGAGAAGATACTGAGGTTTCAAAGAGTAGATTAGCAACATTAAATAAAAGACTTAATGATTTTTGCAAAGAAACGGGGTTAGAAAAAGACCATTCAAGATTAACTGTTTCAAAACCTAAAACAAATATACAGAGTAGATATAATGATATAACTAATCAATTTAATTTTTCAAAAAAATATAAAGTAAAAGAAAAGCAATATTATCAAGCTGAGGATGGTACCAAATACAATATTGATGGAAGACATGTTGTATTGAATCCAACTACAAGAGAAAAAGAAGTAGCCGAAATTCTTGGAAAAGCTTATGGAGGACAGGTTAATATAATACCAAAAGTAAATGAGCCGGCGAACATAAAAACACCCGATTACATTATTAACAATGAAAGATTCGATTTAAAAGAAATTACTGGTAGTGGAAAATATGTAATAGAAGGTAATATACGAAAAAAGAAAAATCAAGCTAATAATTTTATAATAGATATAACAAATACTAAAATGGATATTAAAGAAATAGAAAGGCAAATAGCAAGTATTTACATTTCAAAGAGATATTTATGGGTTGATAAGATATTTATTGTAAAAGAAGATTCAATAATAAAAATATATAAAAGAAAATAGTTGAAGGTCAACTGCGAACCAAATATATGGGGTTCTCAACTGACCTTCAATAATATTAATATTAACTTAATTATACTATAAATTAGGCTAATATTCAATAGTTTATGCAAAAATAACACAATTATTATAGTTATTAATATTTTAATATATGGAAGCTGACGAGCTTCTTTTTTTATGGGTTTTGTTAATAGTTACCTTAAATAAATTAACAGGTGGGCATACATCGTCAAAAATAGCAAATATTATCAAATTCAAGGGAAGAAAAACCCGTATAAAATCGTAGGAGGAGAAAATATATGAAAAGAAGTTTTTTAGAAGGATTATTCAAAGATTTAGAAGTAGAGGATAGTGTTAAGAAAACAATTATTGACAATATCATGGATGAAAACGGAAATGATGTTAATGCAGAAAAAGCCAAAACTGAAACTGCTAAAAATGAGGTTAAGGTAAAAGAAGGGGTAATTGAAAGTCTAAATACTAAAATCAAGGAATTAGGCGATATTGATATTGAGCAAATCAAAAAGGAACAATTTGATTTAGGAAAAACTGAAGGTTCTAAAGAAGTTGAAGATTTCAAAAAAACAAATGCATTAAAAAGCTCAATAAAAGGAGCAAAAGATTTTGATTTAGTTTATAGCAAACTAGACAAAGATAAAATTAAATATGAAAAAAATGAAAACGGAGAATACACAGTAAGTGGCATTGATGAGCAAATCAAAGATGTTAAAGAAAAGTATTCTTTTTTGTTTGACGAAGATGATGATGGAAGTGGTGATACTGAAATCAATTTGGGTGGAAATCACAAAAAAACACCTGAAAATGATGGCTTAAGACAATTAGAAGAAGCCATGGGAATTAAAGAAGGAAAATAGAAAGGAAGAATGAAAAATGAACTCAATAGAATTATTTAAGAAAAACGCACCAGAATTATTGGATAAAATTTATAAAGCAGAATCAACAACAAGTGATTTTGATATAAATGGAGCATTAGTACAAGCAGGTAAAAATGCAAATGAAATAATTGTACCTGTATTAGATATGGACGGATTAGGAGACTATGACAGAAATAGTGGATATATTGACGGAGATGTATCATTAACTAATGAAACTAAGAAGTTTAATTATGAAAGAGGAAGAAAATTAAAGACTGATACAATAGATAACGAAGAAACAGGAGGAGTTATATTAGGAAATTTATCAGCAGAATTTTTAAGAACAAAAGTTATTCCAGAAGTTGATGCTGTTAGATATGCAACATATGCTTCAATACCTGGTATATCAAAATCAGAAGGAACATATGATACTGCTGAAAAAGTATACAAAGCAATAGCAAAAGCTTGGGACGATATGACAAATGATGAAGTGCCAGAAGAAAACAGACATTTGAGAATTACATCTACATTACATGGAATGATTAGAGATATGGATACATACAAATCAAAAGAATTATTAAGCAAATTTGCAAGTATAAAAGTAGTGCCACAATCAAGATTCCAAACAGCTATCGAATTATTAAGTGGTAAAGATAGTGACGGAGAAAGAAAAGGCGGATTTAAAAAAGCCGATGCAAAATATGAAATAACAAAAGATGTAGCTGTCAATTCAGCAAAAACATATTATACAAAGAGTGGGACAGATTATACAAAAGTAGAATCTCCTGTAACGGGAAGTATATCAACTTATTACGAAAAAGTAGCAGAAGAATCAAAAGATATTAACTTTATGATAATTCATAAACCAGCATTGTTACAATATACGAAACATAATAAAATGAAATTATTTACACCAGATCAAGACCAAGACGGAGATAACTATAAATGGCTATATAGATTATATGGATTAAATGAATACTACAACAACAAAGTTGCAGGTATTTATTTATCATGCAAAGCTTAGGGGGGATTAATATGTCAAAAAAAGTTGGAATAGGATATTCTTTTAAAGAGAAGAGTATTGAAAAAGAAAATGAAGAATTAAAAGAAACAATAGCTATACTTAATAAAGAAAATGAAGAATTAAAAAATAAAATTATTAAACTAAAAGAAAAAGAAACTAAAGAGCCAACAGTAGCGGAACTAAAAGCAAAATTAGATGAATTAGGAATAGAATATGATAAAAAAGCTACTAAGGAAGTATTGCTAACATTGATACCACAAAAGTAGGAGTTGATAATTATGGTATATGCTGACTATTATTATTATGAAGTGGAGTATAAAGGAACAATACCAGACGAAGACTCTTTTGATTCACTAATTTTAAAAGCAAGCAGAGAAATTGATAAGAATATCAACACAAGATTAACAAAAAACAAAATAGATAATTTGCCAAAAGAAGCACAAGAACAGTTGAAATATACTGCTTGTGCTTTAGTTGATTTAATAAACAAAAAACAAGAAAGTTCAAATAGAAAGATAACATCATACTCAATAGATGGTGTAACTAAGAATTTCAAAGTGCTTTCAGATGAAGAATACATAAAATCGAAAAGAGAAATATTAGCTTGTCTACCTGACGAGCTAACATGTTTCTTGTAGGAGGACAAAATGGAAGATTTTCCAACTCAAAAAATAACTATTTATCATAAAGCTGATAATGTTTGGAACAGATATGTTGTAGAAGCAAGCTATAGAAATATATCAATATCAAATCATAATAAAAGTGGGACTAGTTCAACTGACAATGCCCTTATTAGGATATTTGATATTGATGAGTATAACTTAAAATGGTTTGTATCAAAAAACGATGTAATAGTAAATAAAGAGGTTGAAGATGAAATTAAGGGCAATACTCCATTGACACAATTAACAAAGATATATGGTGCAGAAAATGTGCATAAGGTAACATCTATTGATAAGTTTATTTTCGACGATGAGGACTTGCCGAACCATATAAAGTTAGGATGTATATAATGAGTATTATATTAAAGAATAAGCCTTTAAAAACGATTTACAATAGCTTAGGGTTAGAGGAAAAAGGAAAAGTACAAGCATTCTTGGATAAAACTACAGCTGAATATTTAATGAAATATGTTTCAAAAAAAGGCGGGGTTCAAGAGAAATCTATTCCAACTGCTTCAAAATATGGAAGTGGTAGAATCATTATAAATGTCCGTTATGCTAGATTTCAAGCAGAAGGCAAAGTAATGGTTGGAGTTAATAGTAGAAGAGCTTGGGCAAGAAAGAATGAAAAGAAAGTAGTTATAAATAAAAACTTAAAATATCATAGTGATTCTTTGAGAGGAGCACATCCTTTTGAGAGAATGAAAGCAGACAAAAAAGATAGTATATTAAATCAAACAGCAAATTTCGCGAGGAGGTTAAGTTAATGGATAGTGCAATAAATGAGTGGCTATTACAATATGAACATATAAAAGAAATAGCAGAAATGATTCATACAGAAGAGCTTCCAGACCAAACCGACACACTCGCTTTACAAAGAAGTGGTGTAGAGAATTTAGGATTAAAATATGTTGGAGAAAAAGGTTGGTATAGACAATATCAATACATTTTGCTTTTAAAGGCAAATAGTGAAGATGACATACAAAGATTAAATAACTTAGACTGGTTGGATGATTTGAGCGATTGGATAGATAAACAAAACCAATCTAAGAATTATCCAACTTTAGAAAATAAAAAAATAAAACAAGTAAGCTGTGCTAATGCAATAACTTATGAGAGTGAAGAGGATGGCTCTATAAGTACGTATTATTTACAGCTTTATTTTAATGTAAGAGGAGGAATTTAAAGATGGCAACAGATAATTCAGAAGTAGAAGTAATGGCGTATGATGAAGCTTATTACTTAGATGTTGAAGCCACTAAGGCTTCTAATGCAACAGCTGATATTCAATTAATGAATGTAGGTGTAACAAAATTCGAAGAAAGTTCAAATCCAACTGAAAAATCAACACAGTACATTGGAGATAAATCAAAAACAAATAAAGTAACAGGATATGACAATCAATTTGCTATAGAGAGTGATCTCATAAAGAACAATAAAGTTGTTGAATACTTATATAGTATTTTCAGAGACAGGAAAACAGGAAAATATGCTCAACAAGATTTATTTATTGTTGAATTATGGAATCCTGTAGCAGAACAAGAAAATACATATAAAGCAAGAAAATTAAAAACAACAGCAGTTATATCAAGTAAAACACCAAATCCAGGTGAAACAATAACATTCAGTGGAGATTTAAAAGGTGTAGGAGATTTTGTTGACGGAACATTCAATACATCAACAAAGACATTTACAGAAAATGCGTAATTAATTAAGAGGTAGAATTAAAGATAATTATATTAGAGAGGATTTTAAGAAATGATAGAAAATAATAAAAGAATAAGTTTTGGATATGAAGATACAGATAGTAAGATAGAGATAGATTTTTATGGAATAGTTTTTGAGATTAATAATTTAGATAGTATAGATAAGTTAAAAAATTTAGATGAAGAAAACGAAGATGTAATAGAAGCACAGTTAGAAAAAATATTGGGAGAAGGCGCTATTGAAAAAATAAATAGAAAAAGAGTAAGTGATGGATATAAAGAATTAGATTTAAATATAGAATTAAATATGTTGGGTTGTATTTTTGAAGCGTATGCTAAAGGAACAGCAGGCAATGTATTAGGAAGAGTAACAAAGGCAGTAGAAGATATGAGTAATACGATGAATAGAGAACAAAGAAGAAATTATAATAGAACAAATCAATATAAGAATTATAACAGGAATAGAAATCGTAGGAGATATTAATATGATTATGTTTAATAAGCTACCTTATTTTGTAATTTTACAAGGAAAAAAATATAAAATAAATGTAGACTATAGAAATATGATATCTTTTGAAAATATAGTGCAGGATAAAAGTGTCGACAAATCAGAAAAGATAAAGTATGGATTGAGACATTTTTATCCTGCTTTTTTTAGTTTGGAAAATTATCAAAAATTGTTATATTTTCCAGAGTTGTATAAAGAAGCTTGCGAGAAACTAATTTGGTTTTATAAATGTGGTAGAGAAGATTATCACAAAATAACAGGAAATGGCAAAGGCTCAAATAAGCAGATATATTCGTATGAATATGACGATGAGTATATTTATGGAGCCTTTTATGAACAATATGGAATTGATTTAGCATATGACAAAGTGCATTGGTGGAAATTTAAAGCACTTTTGAAATCATTAAAGGATGATACTGAGTTTGTAAAAATAAAAGGATATAGAGCTTACACAGGAAAAGACGAAAATATGCTTGAATTAAGAAAATATTGGGAATTACCTCTTCCTGCTGAGGAGCAAGAGAGATTAGACAAACTTTATGAAACTTTAAAATAATTTTGTTTTAGACAAAATTCGACAATAAATATCAAATAAAAGTGATATACTCTTTTTATAAAGATAAAAGGAGGGGATTTTGTGGAGAAAGATAAAAAACCAATTTATAAGAAATGGTGGTTTTGGCTAATAATTATTATAATTATTTTTGCAATAGCAGGTTCACAAGAAAACAATACCACAGGCAATTCAACAGACAATACACAGGCTAGTTCGCAAGTAAGCGAGAATGAAAACAAGCAGGAAGATAATAATGTGCCAGTAGAGTACAAAAATGCATTAAGAAAAGCTCAAACTTATTCAGATACTATGCATATGTCAAAAGCTAAATTGCTTGAACAACTAACATCAGAGTATGGTGAACAATTTCCAACAGAAGCAGCTCAGTATGCAATTGATAATATTAAAGTTGATTGGAAACAGAATGCATTAGAAAAAGCAAAAACATATCAATCTACAATGAGTATGTCTAAGCAAAAAATATATGAACAGTTGGTTTCAGAATATGGTGAACAATTCACATCTGAAGAAGCTCAATATGCAATAGACAATTTAGCAGAGTAAAAAAGAGATATCAAAACACTTAGAAAAAATCTAGGTGTTTTTATTTTGTCTACAGGAAAGGACAAAATAATGGCAGTAGCAGGATCATTGACATATGATACTAAAATAGACAAGAATGGATTTAATAAAGGATTAAAAAACTTAGAAAGTAGTGTAAACAGTACAGGGACAAAGATAAAAAATATAGTTGCAGCGTTAGGAATAGACAGAATAATATCAACAGCTTTTGGCATATTAAACAGTTCAATAGATGCTGCTATTTCAAGATTAGATACATTAAATAATTTTCCAAAAGTAATGTCTAATTTAGGGATAGCAAGTGACGATGCTCAAAAATCTATAAATAAAATGAGTGATAAGTTATCAGGATTACCAACAACTTTGGATGCAGGAGCTCAAGCAGTACAAAGATTTACAAGTGCAAATAAAGATGTTAATAAATCTACAGATTATTTCTTAGCGTTTAACAATGCTTTATTAGCAGGTGGAGCGAGTGCTGAAATACAAGCAAATGCTCTAGAGCAATTATCTCAAATGTATGCTGTAGGAACTGTTGATGCACAAGCATGGAGGTCTGTACTAACAGCAATGCCGGCTCAGTTACAACAAGTAGCAACATATATGGGATATACTTCAACTGCAGTTGGAGGTGATTTATATACAGCATTGCAAAAAGGTAAGGTGTCAATGGAAGACCTTATGCAAGCAATGGTAAAACTAAATACTGAGGGAACTAACGGGTTTCAAACTTTTGAACAACAAGCAAGAAATTCTACAAGTGGTATAGCAACATCAATAACAGTTGCAAAAACGCAAATTGTAAAAGGTGTTGCAGATATTATAAATTCATTTGATCAACTTTTAAAAGATAATGAGTTAGGTGGAATTGGAGAGATAGTATCCAATATTGGAAAAAAATCAAAAGAAGTATTAGATTTGCTTGCTAATAATTTGCCTGGGATACTAAGTTCTGTTAAAACATTAATTCCATATTTAAAAACTGCAAGTATGATTTGGACAAGCTGGAAAGTTGGAGCTACAGTACAGAATATAATTACAGGATTTCAAAAAGCTAAATTGACATTAGCATTATATACCATGGAAACTGGACGGAGCAAGTATTGCACAAGGATTATTTAATGGTACTTTAACATTAGGAGAAACTATTGTTGGATTATTTACTGGCAAAGTAAAACTCGCAGAATTGGCAACAGCTGGATTGGCAAAAGTGCAAACAGCCTTAAATGCGATTTGGGCAGCGAATCCTGTTGGAATAGTTATAGTAGCAATAGGAGCTTTGATAGCAATACTTGTGCTTTTATGGAATAAGAGTGAGAGTTTCAGAAACTTTTGGATAGGATTATGGGACAATATAGAGAAAGTCGTGTCAACAGCAGTTAATTTTATTGTGCAGTGGTTTAATAAAATTGTTGATTTTGTAAAAAATAACTGGCAAGGGATTTTATTGTTTATAGCAAATCCTTTCGTTGGTGGGTTTAAGTTACTTTATGATAATTGTGAAGTGTTTAGAAATTTTATTAACAACTTTATAGAAAGTATTAAGAATTTTTTTGTAAACGGATGGAACAATATAGTTTCATTTTTTACGGAAACTATACCACAATGGATTCAAAATGTAATTAACTGGTTTTCTCAATTACCTTATATGATAGGTTATCATATAGGACAAATATTAGGAAATATCATACAGTTTGGCATAAATTTATGGAATTGGATTACTGTTGATTTACCGCAGATAATTCAAGGTATAATTGATTGGTTTGCACAATTACCAGGGGAAATATGGAAATGGTTGTGCAATGTAGTAAATAACATTGTTAACTGGGGAAAAAATACATATAATACAGCAGTAACATGGGTAGCTAACACAATAAGTGCGGTAGTGAATTGGTTCAAACAATTGCCAGGAAAAATATGGACTTGGCTTATGGATGTAATTAGCAAAGTCAAGAACTGGGGAACGGATTTAGTAAATAAAGCTAGAGAAGCGGCACAGAACATGTTCAATACTATTGTTGATACAATACAAGGGTTACCTAATAGAATGATGAATGTAGGAAAAAATATTGTTGAAGGACTTTGGAATGGAATTAAGAACGCGAAAGACTGGATAAAACAAAAAGTAAGTGAGTTTGCAAATGGAGTATTAGACGGAATGAAGGACTCTTTAGGAATACACTCACCGTCAACCAAAGCTAGAGACTTAGTTGGAAAATTTATTCCAGAAGGTGTTGCTGTTGGTGTAGAAGCAAATACAGATAGTGCATTAAAAGCAATAGATAATATGAATGATGATATTATGTCAGAAATGAATAAAGCAGTAGCATTTGAAACAGGTTCTGTTAATGCTAAAGCTAGTGTTAAATCTAATAATAGTATGTTAAACGTAATACAAGCAGCATTTAACATAGACGGAAGCATAGACATTGATGGACAAAAAGCAGGAAGGATACTAACACCATATATGTCAAAAACGCTAAGAATGGGTGGTGCATATTAATGATAACAAGATTAGTATACAATAACAAAGCATTTAAAATTGCAGGTGGTTATGGATTTAAGTTTTCAAACAATGAAGTAACATTCAATGATATAACTATAGACTTTACGGGCTACACAATTGCAGATATACCGTACAAATATCAAGAAATAAAAATAATTGAAGCGGAAGATGAAGAAAATATAATGCAAGGAACAATAAAATTTACTGGTTTTTTAGACGACATAGATTTATCAGATATGAAGTTAGAAGAAGAGGAGAGGGAGATAACATTAACATTGTTGTCTCCTTTGAAGTTAGCAACAAAGAGAACCGTAAGTTTGATAGGAGCATATGACGTAGAGGTAGCTATAAAAAGAGT
>OLNW01003728.1_pt1 | contig 11466 bp, 10 predicted proteins | sample 1672121 | NCBI WGS metagenome assembly OLNW01 (sample SAMEA3136648, study PRJEB25190) | human gut metagenome
ATATGGTGGAAATCCAGAGAAAAGACTATCTGCTTATGATTCTGTATATTTTGTGTGGTCTTATCCTGGCCTGCTTCTATCAGGCAACACACAAACTGACCAGAAGTATTTCCAGCAGATTCCCGGCAGTTGTCAAAGAGATTTTTGCAGGTATATGCCTTGGAGTCACGGGTTCCTTCTTACCTGCACTTATGTTTTCCGGAGAAGAACAGATGGGAACGCTTATGAAAACCTATACCTCTTATCTGCCACTGGAACTTATTGGCATTGCGTTTCTCAAGCTCCTGCTGACAAATCTGTGTATTCAGTTCGGTTTAAAGGGAGGACATTTTTTCCCTGTCATCTTTGCCGGAGTATGTATGGGATACGGCATGGCAATGCTGACCTGCGGGCCAGACGGGGGACATGTGGTATTTGGAGCTGCAATCGTTACCGCATCACTTCTCGGCGGAATTATGAAAAAACCGCTGGCAGTAACCATGCTTCTCTTCCTCTGCTTCCCAGTCAAAATGTTTATCTGGATTTTCATTGCAGCAGCAGCTGGAAGCAAACTCTCTACATTAAAACCAGAGCAGGTAAGTTCTGCCGTTTAACAAAACAACCAAGACCCCCGTCGATTTCTCAACGGGGGTTTCTTATATCCATTTTTGGTACATTCAGATACTCCTCTGCACTCCTGCTGATTTCCTCTTCTGTTTTTTCAGCGGCCTCTTTATCTTCTGCGCTGACAGAAATATACATCTTAAGTTTCGGCTCTGTACCGGACGGACGGATCACAATGGAGCAGTTGTCTTCCAGCAGAAACTTCAATACATCGGATTTCGGAAGGCCATCAAGACCTGTTGCATAATCCAGAAGTTTAAGCACCTTCTTATTACCAAATTTCTCAACATCACCACAAAACGCCTTCATGATCTTCTGCATTTTGACAAATCCGGCACTGCCATCAAATTCATAGCTGTGCAGGGTATTCAGACAGTATCCATACATCCGGTACAATTCATCCAGTTTATCCAGAAGACCAATACCTTTCGTGGCATAATAGCTGAACATCTCACAGATCATGCAGGCACCATTCACGCCATCTTTGTCGCGGACATAGGAGCCGGTCAGATAACCATAGCTTTCCTCAAAGCCAAAGACATAACTGTCGGCTTTCTTCTGCTCTTCCAGTTTGCCGATCTGCTCACCGATAAACTTAAAGCCCGTCAGAACATTGATCGTACGCAATCCATAATGCTCTGCGATCTGCTGTGCCATGTCCATCGTTACAATGGTTTTGACCATAACCGGATCTGCGGGCATTTTATGGTGCTTCTGACGCTGGCTGCAAATATAATCCAACAATAACATCCCCGTCTGATTCCCTGTCAGCAATTCATACTCTCCCGCATGATTCTTAACCGCAATCCCCACACGGTCACAGTCCGGGTCTGTAGCCAGCATCAGATCTGCATTGCATCTTTTGGCATATTCTATCCCCAGTGCCATTGCTTCCTTAATTTCCGGATTCGGATACGGACAGGTCGGAAAACTTCCGTCAGGCTGCTCCTGCTCTCTCACCACCGTAATATTCGTATATCCCATCTCTTTCAGGGTACGGGTAACAGGTTTCAAGCCACTTCCATTCAATGGACTGTATACGATCGCAATATTCTTATCAACTTCCTCACCAAATAAAACAGACTGGCTTTTCACCTGCTCTATAAACGCGGTAAATACCTCATCCTGAATATACTGAATGCTGCCATTTGCAATTCCTGTCTCAAAATCACTGTTTCTGACATCCGCAAAAATATCCAGCTTCTCAATCTCTTTCAGGATGTTATCCGCTGCCTCCACAGTGATCTGGCAGCCATCCGGTCCATAAACCTTATAACCATTATATTTGGATGGATTATGCGATGCCGTGATCATCACACCCGCAGAGGTATGCAGATATCTTGCTGCAAAAGAGACGGTCGGAACCGGCATAAGCACCGGCCAGATACTGACTCTGACACCGTTCGCTGCAAACACTCCGGCAGCAGTTCTGGCAAACACATCACTCTTGATCCGGCTGTCATAACCGATTGCCACAGACGGTTCCTCAAAATTTTTCTTCAGATAATCAGCCAGCCCCTGCGAAGCCTTTGCTATGGTATAAATATTTATACGGTTTGTTCCGGCACCGATCACACCACGCAGACCGCCGGTACCAAAAGCAAGATCCCGATAAAAAGCATCTTCCATCTTTGCATCATCCATTAATCTCAATTCTTCAACGATATCTTCATCCATCGCTGCCTGTTTCATCCAACGCTCATATTCTTTCCTGTAATCCATTTCCATCTCCTCATTCTTATCCTCTCACATCAAGAAACTGCGCCTGTCCACTGATGGTAAGTACTTCAGAATCCGCCGGGACAAAAATACAGTCCCCCTTATAAAACTCCATGCTTCCATCCTCACAGGAGATCGAACCACATCCATTCACGCACAAAAGCACACGGAAGGCAATCTCATCTGCACGATAATGCACCTTCTGGCGGCGTTCAGTATTTATCAGCATCCGATATACTTCAAAGTATTTACAGCGCGTCAACAGTTCCAAGGCAACTCCCTGACGATATCTCAGCACGCGAAGTGGCTGCCGGGGTTCCGTACTGCTTTTCAGATTCGCCACTTTCAGAGCCTTGTCAATGTGAAGTTCCCTCTTTTTGCCGTCTTTTCCCGTGCGGTCATAATCATACAGCCGATAAGTCAGATTCGAATTCTCCTGGATTTCTGCCACCAGTGTACCCGCTCCAATTGCATGGATCGTACCGGCCTCAATAAAAAACAGATCATCCTTTCTTACCGGAACCTGCTGCAGATAATTCATAAGCGTCCCATTTGCAATAGCCTTTCGCATCTCCGCTTCGGAGCTGTCACGCTTCAGACCATACACCAGCTTTGCATCTCTGCCGGCATCCAGCACATACCACATTTCCGTCTTTCCCAGCTGTCCCTTCTCGTGCTCCCGTGCATATTCATCCGTAGGATGCACCTGAACAGAGAGATCCTTTTTGGCATCAATAAATTTGACCAAAATCGGAAGCTCCGTCATTCCTCTGTGACGCTCTCCCAGATACTCCGGGTGGTTTCGCAGCACCTCTGCCAGCTTCATACCATCAAACTCACCGCCGACCACATAACTCGGGCCGTCCGGGTGCGTAGAACATTCCCAGGTCTCTGCCACGGGTGACAGATCGATTCCCTTTTCAAATTCATCATTCAGTCTGCTTCCGCCCCAAAGATAGTCCTTTCCGGACGGTCTGAGCAAGAGAGGCATATTCCCGTCATTCATCAAAAGCTTCCTTCCATTTCTCAATACTCAAGTTCAAATTTCTGCTTATCATGAACATTGATGTCTTCCCCAAGCTGCACCTCGATCAACTTCAGTTCCGTTTCAGCGATCACCGTATGGCGGCATCCGGCAGCCATCGTGATCACATCTCCTACCCTGACACTCTGCTCCATACCATCAACGACCGTTTTTCCCTTACCCGAAATAACGACCCAGACCTCATCTCGATTTTTATGACTATGGTAATTCATCTTGTGACCCGGATTCAACGTCACTTTGATGGTTATAGATTCACTGTCAATATCAATGATCTTAAAACTGCCCCACGACTTCTCAGCAAACATCACACGATGATCCAGAGTACTCACAAACGGTTTAATGTAGGAGCTCTGTTCCTTATCCGATACAAGAATTCCCTCCGGTGACGCGGAAATGACCACATCATTCAGCCCCATGCAGAGGATTGGAATATCCAGTTCATTAACAACGTGAACGTTTTCACAATTCTCATTGAACAGAGCCTCACCCACTGCACGGCTGTCCATGGCCTCCGTCAGCGTGTTCCACGTACCCAGATCCTTCCATGTACCTGCAAAACGCATGACTTCAATCTCCGGCTCATGCTCGACAACCGCATAGTCAAAACTGATCTTTTTCAGAGTCTCATATTTACAGAACAGATCATCATAATCCAGAAAATCGATCAGCTCATGTGCCCGCTCCAGCACATAGCCCAGTCTGAAGGCAAACACACCACCATTCCACAGCGCACCCTTTTCGATATATTCTTTTGCCACTTCCTGTGTCGGTTTCTCCTTAAACATAGAAACCCTGCTTACCGCTTCCTTGCCAAGCGGAATGATATAGCCATATTTCTCACTCGGATACGTAGGCTCAATCCCCATCAGAACAAGATTCGAATCACTTTTCTGTGCTCTCTCGCCCAATGCCTTCAATGCTTCAAAATAGTCATCCTCCACATAAGGATCCACCGGGCAGACAACCACAGATTCCTCCTCCCCGACTCCCTGCACATCCTTCAGATAAGCTGCTGCAAGTGCAATTGCCGGAAAGGTGTCACGGCGGCACGGCTCCACACTGATTCCCACGTTCTCCCCGAGCTGGTTGTGGATTGCAGATACCTGCGACTTTGAAGTTGCGATCGTAACCGTAGCATCCGTGTCAATCGTCTTGATCTGCCGATATACACGCTGCACCATAGATTCCAGGGAGCCATCCTCCTTATGAAAAATTTTGATAAACTGCTTGGAACGGATATCATTAGAAAGCGGCCACAGACGCTGGCCGGAACCACCGGATAATAAAACTATATTCATAATAAAACTCCTCCGTTAAGTATAACCACACGATGTATAAAAATAACAAGCCGCATCCATATCTCTACAAATGCGGCCAAAATACATTATCGATCACAGCAGCCTGTTATCGTTCTGCGCGCATCGGATTATGCAGAAAGTCCTCATAAGACAGGCGCAGTCCGTCTTCTAACTCCGTCTTGTAACTCCAGCCAAGCTTCTCTGCCTTGGAAACATCCAGAAGCTTCCGCGGCGTACCATTCGGTCTGGAAGTATCCCATTCGATCTTGCCGGTATATCCGACCACTTTTGCCACCAGCTCCGTCAGTTCCCGGATGGTCAGCTCCTTACCCGTACCAGCATTGACAGTCTCATTACCTGAATAATGATTCATCAGGAACACACACAGGTTTGCCAGATCATCCACATACAAAAACTCACGCAGCGGAGAACCATCTCCCCAGCAGACAACACTCTCTAAACCATTCACCTTCGCTTCATGGAAACGGCGGATCAGCGCAGGCACGACATGACTGTGCGTCGGATGATAGTTGTCATTCGGTCCGTACAGGTTGGTCGGCATGACAGAAATATAATCCGTACCATATTGACGATTCAGAAACTCACAGTACTTAAGCCCGGAAATCTTGGCAAGTGCATAGGCCTCATTGGTCTTTTCGAGTTCACTTGTCAAAAGGCAGTTCTCCTTCATCGGCTGCGGCGCCATGCGCGGATAAATACAGGAAGAACCAAGGAACTCCAGCTTCTTACATCCGTTTTTCCATGCAGAATGGATAACATTCATCTCCAGCGTCATGTTATCGTACATAAAATCTGCCAGTGCTTCCTGATTTGCAATAATACCTCCGACCTTTGCAGCAGCAAGAAAAACATAATCCGGCTTTTCCTCTGCAAAAAACGCTTCCACCGCATCCTGACGAATCAGATCAAGCTCCTTGTGTGTGCGGGTAACAATATTCGTATATCCCTGACGTTTAAGCTCACGTACAATCGCAGAACCTACCATTCCACGATGACCTGCAACATAGATTTTTGCATTTTTTTCCATCATTATCCTCTGCCTTCTTTCTTATAAAACAGCCTTCATGGCCTTCTCACGCTTTGCACGTTCCCGGTCATGCTTAGCCATGATCTCAACAAGCTGCTCATAGGTCGTGGACTGCGGATTCCAGCCAAGAACCGTCTTTGCCTTGGTCGGATCTCCCCACAGATTGTCAACATCTGTCGGACGGAACCACTGCGGATTGACACATACAAGCATTTTTCCGGTAGCCACATCATAACCTTTTTCCTCGATACCGGAGCCTTCCCAGCGGATCGTGATACCGTTGGCTGCAAATGCTTTCTCCGTAAAATCACGCACGGTATGCTGGACACCCGTTGCGATCACAAAGTCCTCCGGCTTGTCCTGCTGCATGATCAGCCACATACACTCGACATAGTCCTTTGCATACCCCCAGTCACGAAGAGAATCCATATTTCCAAGCTCCAGATGATCCTGAAGCCCCTCCGCAATACGTCCCGCAGCCAGAGTGATCTTACGGGTAACAAAGTTTTCTCCACGACGCTCCGATTCATGATTAAACAAAATTCCATTTACGGCAAACATGCCATAAGCATCACGGTACTCCTTCACCATCCAGAAACCATACTGCTTCGCAACCGCATATGGGGAATATGGATGAAACGGCGTTGTCTCACGCTGAGGAACCTCCTCCACCTTGCCGTACAACTCTGAGGTAGAAGCCTGATAAACCTTGCAGCTCTTTGTCAGGCCACAGACGCGGACAGCCTCCAGAATACGCAGAACACCAAGCGCATCTACATCACCAGAATATTCCGGTGCATCAAAAGACACCTGCACATGACTCTGTGCCGCAAGATTATAAATCTCATCCGGTCTGATCTCATTCACAAGACGAATCAGACCAGAAGAATCAGAGAGATCACCGTCATGCAGGACAATCGCATCCTTCTCGATCAGATGATCAATACGGGCAGTGTTTGAGATAGATGCACGACGGACAACACCATGAACCTCATATCCCTTTTCCAGAAGAAGCTCTGCGAGGTAAGAACCATCCTGTCCGGTAATACCAGTAATCAATGCTTTTTTCATTTTATGTACCTTTCCTTATCAGCTAAATTTTAAGTCTGGCTATAGTCTAACGTAACTGCCAGTAAGAAATGAACGGCATAACGAGGGGAATATTAGCACAATATTGACTTTTGCATTTATATGCGGTGCTTAAGGGCATAAAAAAATCCCATTCAGTCACAACAGCTGAATGGGATTTCTTATGTATCACTTAACTCCGTTTCCGGATCTCCGACCACTTCTTTCGATATTCTCTTGGACTGCTGCCTTCTACCTTTCGGAACATCCGGCTGAAATAATTCGCATCCCCCATGCCCGACGCATTTCCGATCTCATCCACCGTCATATCCGTAAAACGGAGCAGCTGCTTGGCCCTGGTGATCCTTCGGGATATCAGATAATTATTGATCGTCGTCCCATAGGTTTCCTTAAAAATCCTGGTCATATAAAACTTGTTGATAAAAAAACGCTCCGCCAGATCATCCAGCACAATTTTTTCCGTATAATGCTCGTCCAGATAACTTTTTACCTCCAGCAGCTCCACCCGTTTCCTGCTCACCATCATACTCTCCGGATGCCAGGACTGCTCCATAAGCAGGGTGAGCAACACTGCAAGCTTCTCATTGATCCGCATATCACGTATGTAATCCGATGAAGAAGCGAGGTCATAAATGTCTGTCAGGAGAGATGTAAAGGGCGTTAAATCGTCCGGATGAAACACAGGCCGCCCGCCACGCTCTTTGTACTTTTCATATACGGCTTGGAGAGATGGTGCAAAGAAATGACACCACTGGAGAGACCAGAGATTGTCAGAGGTCGAATGACTGTACGCCTTCCGGCAGTCAACAAACACACAATCCCCTTCTGTCAACGCATACTCTTCGTCCTCGTACTTCAGCACACCCTCTCCCGATAGAACAACGAAACACAGGAAAGACACCAGATCCGCTCTCCTGGATGTGTGCGGACGCAATGCCCTGAGCGTACCCACCTCCTGCAGATGAAGCAGAGATGTACGCGCAAACACGGACGGAGTGTAAAGGATGCGTGAGGAACTTACGGAAGGGGATTGCGGGTTGAATAGTTCTTGAGTCATGGGTGTTGCCTTATTAATAATGCAAAGAACTAGATTCTAAATGTAAAGTTTCATTTTCTATATAATAAGCAATTTCATCAAAGAATTCTACTGAAGACCACATACCACCCTTTAATTCAAACAATCGTGATCCAGGCATTGGTGTACATATTCTTTTATCCTCATTTTTTGCCAATTTATAATATGTATAAACCAATATTTGATATAAACCAGCTAATGCTAATAATGTATATTTTTGATTTGCAAACTTATAACTTAGTTTTTCTTCACTGTCAATTTTGCTACCCTCTGTTCTGTTATGTTTTACCTTATTATACGCCTTCCACCAATACGGTGCATTTTGAGAATTATCATGCTTAGCCCAAGGCATTAAAGTCCTACCAGTAATCTTTTCTTCGACATTCTGCATAATGAAGTCTGGTTCTTTAACACGTACACATGCCTGATAATCCGTTATTTTCTCTCCCCTAAATGACGGATCAATATTTCTGCAATATTGTTTAAATGCTACATCAATTTCGCTACCAAGTTCAAGCAACAGCTTTAGATATGCTTGCGAAAAAGCTTCCTCATTTTCTCTATCTAAACTCAAATAATGTAACGTAGACACAAATTCCTTTTCTAATAATATATATTGACTCCAATATGTATTAATAAACTCTTTACACAGCATAAAAAAATCCCCCATATGTATCCTTAAAAATCTAATTTGTATATTTTTTCGCCCGCTCTGGCTTATTCGATACACCAGGCAGACACCACTGATATTTAGTATTTTTTAATATTTTTAATAATTATCATGTATTCCTTCATTTTTTCATCTTTGGGATTTATAAATATACTATAAGCTATTAATCCCTGTAAGTGCTGAAGATACTTCTCCTTCTCTACTTTCTTATATTCTATATGAGAATCTAAGCCATATTTCTGAATATAATAAAGATCACTCCTAATTTGTCTCCTCAACTCCCTGCTTACTTGCATTTTCTCATTTACCACAATACCTGTAACTTCTTGTCGTTGATTTCTTCTTCTGACTCGGGTCTTCTCTTCTTTTATCCGAAATCCCTGACGATTGGCTATACGCTGTACATTTTTAATCAAATCTCCTTCGTTAAAGTCTCCAGAAAATGTTAAATCATCTGCATACCTCGTATAACGAATCTTAGATTTCCCCATTGCTATGTAATTTATAATCTGTTCATCTAATTTTCCAGCAATCAAATTCGCAAGTGTCGGACTAGTTGGTGCTCCCTGCGGTAAATATCCCTTAAAGCAACACAAATTACTCAAAAGAACTGCAACGCTTTCGCGATAACCCAGTTTTCGAAATAAATGTAATACACGCCCAATTTCTATAGATGGAAAAAAATTTTCAATATCCATGGTAAGAACTTTTTTCTGTCTACGATGAAAACGTGCATTATCCCGAACAGAGCTTCCCTTCACAAATGCTTTAGCATAAGAACTCACTGGAACATAGTCCAAAATCTCATGCAAAATCCAATGTTGAATTTCTTTCAGAGATGGCAGTGGTTCATCAATTCTTCTCTTTTTTCCATTCTTCTTATCAATATAAAAAGTACGATAAAAAAATTCTGATCCGTTTGCAGCAGCCATAACATACTCTTTCATATAACCAACTAGTAAAAAGAAATGCTCAGGACTATAAATAATCGGAAGATTCTTTATAAAAAGCTGATGTGCATATTCCAGCTGGTAAATACAATACTCATCACTTTTCTCCTGTAATTTTGCTATTCTTCTGTAATTTTCAGCATATTCCTCCCACTTCATTTTTTACTCCCATCTATGTTAATTTCGACAGATGCATTACTAGTTTATATCGAGGAGTTCTACATCGAAGGCATATAAAAATGTTTTCGATGTAGAACTCGTGAGAAAATGACAGATAACTGTCATTTTCGTAACAGTGTGTGCATAGCTGTTTTTGGTCCTCCTAAAAAAGATATGCACACACTGCGGCTAGGAACATTCGGTTCCTCTCTGATTGACGAACTCATCAATCATCACTTTACGTGATCCTCTCTCTCGAGGGAGTCTAATACATCTGTCAAAAATCAACAACTATTCAATGAAAATATCAAATCTCCCCAGTTTTTTTGTTTTATATTTTACATAGGGTTCTATTTTCCATGTTCCATTTCTATTCAGTCGTTCTTTTATTTCTTCCATGATTTGATATCCTTTTTTAGAGACCTTAACTCCAGAATAACTATCAAGCAAAATCAATCCTTCATTAATCAATCTAGAGTACTCTTCTGCAATCTCTGCATACTGATAACCGGCCTTTTCGAGATTTCCAATATCCCCCTCCTGTTCCAATGCCTGCAATAATAGCATTCTTATCCTCTCATTCATAGACTCATTTAAAATCTTGGAAAAGGTGCTAATTTCTTCTTTATTCCCAGTTCAGGCTCATACCAGAAAACAGGAAATGTGTTATTTGGTGTACGACACATAGTCACCAAAGCTTCGCTTTGTCCATACCCAAATCTACTCTTTTCACCGACCTTAAGATCTTTCTCAATCTTCTGCATAAGCCTTACATTCTTTTCCAATTCTTTCCCTTCATAATAATCAGAAATTCCTTTATTTCGCAAATTACTGGTACAAAAAAATATACCTTTTTCTTCTATCTTTTTCTTTCCTTCCTCTTGAGCCACAAGTGATAGAATTGCAATCTGCTCCATTTTTATGCCCAATTTATCTAACTGTTCTACACATGCAACAGCAGTATCTCCAGTACCTATGTAATCATCTACCAATACTAACACTGCATCTTTATCATCCATCTTTTGATGTAACGATTCTTTGTCAGAAATAATTTCAAATCTATAATGAGAAAACCTAGGATCTATTCTTAATCTTGTATCATTGAACAAATAAAGCAACATTGCTGAACTTTTTGTTTTTCCTTCATCCTTTGGTGCAATTAGCATCATAACATATACTTTCGTATCACTTGTCAGTTTTTCATATTCTGATACAAGGTGTTCCAATGCCTTTAATAAATTCATAAAATAGAAATCTGATGACAACCACAAATATCTTTTTGCCAAATCCAAAAAGAGAGCCTGTCCTTCCTCATCCTTAACTTCCAACATTCGTTCGCAAAATCGATTAAATAGCGAGTTTTCTGGATTTAATTCCTTTTTAATTTTCCATCCGTTATCATTAAACACTGATGATATAGAAATTAATTGCTGCGGAGACAAACCTTTGCGACTAGATTTTTCTTCATTTTTCTTATTATTTTTACTTTTAGATTTCATTAATCTTTTCTTCTATTCGCCTCATATAAATGCAAGAAATTCTAAACGACTTCAACAAAATTGTCCTTGACACAGTCTTCTTTCTTAGAATTTAAAGGTATCCTTCAGTCCCATCCACTTCTGATCCTTATCACTCAGAATCAACGCTGTTCCATCCTCAAGCGTATATCCCTCAGCGGAAGCACTGCCATGATACTCACCCTTCAACTCCGGCCATTCAATGCCGATCTCCGGGTCATTCCATGCCATACCGCCCTCATCATTCGGATGATAAAAATCATTTACCTTATAACAGAACTCTGCCTCGTCAC
>OLNW01003730.1_pt1 | contig 11453 bp, 10 predicted proteins | sample 1672121 | NCBI WGS metagenome assembly OLNW01 (sample SAMEA3136648, study PRJEB25190) | human gut metagenome
CTGCAAAGATACGATAGCGAGCATCGGATTGACGACCATGAGCAGCAGATTGGCGAGTACCTTGCTGCCATTTTCGTCGATCAGCCTCATCCGGAAGCAAAGGCAGCCGAGCAGTAAAAGAAGCAGCATTTTCAAAATCTGATTCACTATAATGACAAACATTGTGGTATAATCCTTTCAGAGAAATTCGGTCAGTGTAGCATACATGGCAGCAAAGCGGATTGCGAATATTCGCCTGACCAGATACTTTAGATCAAGTATGGCATAGCAAATACAGGATGTCTAGTGCAAGGTTGCGGAAAAAGCGATCTTGTAAGATATCCCGGACAGGAATCGGCAGAAGGACAAGTCACAGAAGGTAGAGCTATGTATGAAACGCGCAGAATAACAGAGCAGGGAGGAAAATCAAAATGAAAAAGCTGATACTCGCATCAAATTCCCCGCGCAGGCGGGAACTCCTGGAGCAGATCGGAGTGGAATTCGAAGTGATTCCGAGCAACGCAGAAGAAAAGGTTACAAAGCAGGAGCCGTCGGAGGTCGTGGAGGAGCTTTCCAGACAGAAGGCGGAGGACGTAGCAGCAGCGGTAGAGGATGGCATCGTGCTCGGGGCAGATACCGTTGTATGTCAGGATGGCCAGATCATGGGCAAGCCAAAGGATGAGGCGGACGCGAAGCAGATGTTGCAGAAGCTGCAGGGCGAGGAGCATTCCGTTTATACCGGAGTGACGATTCTGGTAAAAGAAAATGGCGCGGTACAGCATGTACAGACGTTTTCACAGGAGACAAAGGTATATGTCTATGAGATGACTGACGAGGAGATCGACCGCTACATTGCTACCGGAGAGCCGATGGACAAAGCGGGTGCCTATGGCATTCAGGGACGGTTCGCAGCTTATGTGGATGGCATCGAGGGTGACTACAACAATGTGGTCGGATTGCCGGTATCTGCAGTGTGGCAGGAGCTGAAGGAGCTGCTGTAAGCCGAAAGCTTTGAAAGAAAAGAGAAAAGAGATAAAAACAGGCAGAGATTCGAATATGCTGTATTTAGCAGATAGTATATTAGAAGTCTACTGCCTGTTTTTTTCTGCTGATGGACGAGAGCTATAAACAGACATCGGTATTCCTGTGATATAAAGCAGATTTTTGTGGAAAAGCAAAATATATCAAAACAGCGCATATCCATCAAAATTAAATTATACATGCACAGAATGTATAGAAATGAACGAATAATGATGTTTTGTTTAGAATGACCAAAGAATATAATAATAGCATAATGATTCATGTCGATATGCCGGTATAAACAGAATCTAAACAAATCGATATAAGCAATTTGATAGAAAGGTGGAAGGAAAATGAAGAAAAAATGGATATCACTGTTGCTTTCTACAACAATGGCTATGGGCATGATTATGGGGACGGGAGTAATCGCACTGGCAGATTCTGAGCCAGAAGAAATCACATGGATGTTCTGGGATGATGTAAAGGCGAGCCAGGATTTGGTCAGCCTCGGGTACGGGGACATTATAGACCGTTTTAATGAAACGTATGATGGACAGTATCATGTAAATGTAGTTACAACAAATTTAACAGAGTATGAGACAAAGCTGAGTGCCTTGATTGCAGCAGGTGATACACCGGATGTATTTATCTGTAATCCTGGCCCGTATATGAAACGATATATAGATACGGGGGCAGTTGCAGATCTGACGGATACATTGAAGACAGATGAAAAGGACTGGTATGATACCTTTAATCCAGGTGTATTTGATGGTGTATCATTTGATGATAAGATTTGTGCGGTCCCGGTTAACGGGGCAATAGGCAGCCTTTTCTACAATACACAGATATTTGAGGAGCAGGGAATCGAAGTGCCGAAGACCTATGACGAATTGATTGAGGCATGTAAGAAGCTTCAGGATGCAGGGATTTCACCAATCGCATGCTCAGTCAATACCACCTGGGTATTTTCTATGATGGCGGGTTATTTGTTCCAGAGATCTGGTTGTAGCATGGATGCGATTAATGCGCATGAAGAAAACTGGACAGATGACAAATATGTAGCAGCAGCAGAGAAAGCAAAGGATATTGCACAGTATTTCCAGCCGACTGCAATTGGTGATTCAAACGATCAGGCAGTGGCTGCATTTTACAATGGAGAAGCAGCAATGCTGATTCAAGGATCTTGGTCTGTGGCAGGTATCAATGGAAACGCACCGGACATGGAAGAAGTGACCGGAATCATGCAGTTTCCGGCTATTGATGGATCAGAGGGAGATCCAAATGCAGTTATGATGAAGACAGATAATATGTGTATCAGTGCAACAACTGAACATAAGGATGCGTGCATTGCATTGCTTAAGATGTTCACAGATGATACTTCTGAAAAATATTATGTAGAAAAATGTGGAAAGACGGCAGTAACTGGTGCAGAAATTGACTACAGTACTGCAGCAAAGGAAATGAGCTACATTTCTGATGTTCTTCAGAATGCAACCAGTACTTTTGGTTTTTACAACGAGAGCACACCGGATAAGGAAGCGGCAGATATGTTTGATAATCTGATGAGTGATGTCGCAATGGGAAATGCAGAGCCTGCAGACGCATGCCAGCAGCTTCAGGACTACTATACCGAAAATGTGTGGGCAGAATAATAAAGGATAAGAGTGAATAAGTAAAACAGGGGCTGCGGATGAAGAGATTTGCAGAAAGACAGTGAAATCTCAAATTTCCGCGGCCTCTCTGACAATCATGAGGAATAAGAAATGGATCGAATTTTAAAAGATAAAAAGGCAATTTTTCTCTTCGTTTTCCCAGGAACGCTTTTATTTACACTGGTGTTGGTTATTCCGGTTATACAGGTATTATATTATTCGTTATGTGAATTTGACGGCATTACAACCCCAAAATTTATAGGATTTGCAAATTTCAAAGAACTGATTTTTAATGATGCGACGATGCGGATTGCATTGAAAAATTCGTTGTTTTTTACTGTTTTTTCTGCTATTACACAGCAGGTACTCGGACTGCTTCTTGCGGTATTATTAACCAACATTAATAAAGGAAGAAATCTGTTTAAAAACATTTACTATCTGCCCTGTGTACTTTCCAGTGCAGCTCTTGGATTGCTGTGGGCATTTCTTTTTAATCCAAGAATGGGGATCAATCAGATCCTTGCACAGTTTGGCATTCAGGGACCGATGTGGCTGGCTGATACAAAAGGATTTATTGTGCTTCCAATGTGGATGATTGCAATTATTGCACTCTGGCAGTACGTAGGAACTAATATGATGCTTTACATGGCACAGATCACAGGAATTTCAAAGGAATTGTATGAAGCATCTTATGTTGATGGCGCATCTAAAGTGAAATCATTCTGGTACATTACCCTTCCGCTGATTCGTCCTATGATGGTGACGTCTCTGTCTTTGAACTGTATTGGTTCATTGAAATTTTTCGATTTGGTCTATAATATGACAAAAGCCGGGCCAAATCACAGAACAGAGGTAATTGCCACACATCTGTACACGCAGGGCTTCCAGTATTTTAAATTCGGATATGCAAGTGCTATTTCAGTAGTGCTACTTTTGATGTGCCTGCTGGTTACACTGATCGTGAACCGCTGTATTAAGGTAGAGACGTATGAAGGATAGGAGGGAGTCTTATGAAAAGTAAAAAGAAGATTATCCAGCCGCTGCAGACCTGTATTTACATCATACTGATTTTGCTGGCTGTAGTGTATATTGCACCGATGCTTTGGGTGCTTCTGGTATCGCTAAAAACAAATGCGGAGGTGATGGGATCTCCGTTTTCTCTTCCAGAAATCTACCAGTGGGGAAATTATACATTTGCGTGGGAAAATGCCAGGATGGGAAGAGCTTTTTTAAATTCTGTTCTGGTTAGCGGAATTACGATGATTGTCAGTATGCTTCTGGGCAGTATGGTTGCATTTGCAATTGCGAGGATGCGTTGGAAATTTTCAGGACTGACACTGATCTATTTTTTGTCTGGAATGATGATACCGGTTCATTGCGTACTGATACCTTTGTTTGTCAGGTTTTCCAAGCTGGGCTTGACAAATTCTCTGACTGGCCTGCTGCTTCCGTATATTACATTCTCCCTTCCAACAGCGGTATTTCTTCTGACAAACTTTTTTAAAGGAATGCCATCTGAACTAATGGAAGCTGCATTTATAGATGGATGTTCTATTTATAAGTGTTTTTTTCGGATTGCATTGCCACTGGCAAAGACTGGCATCATGGTTGCAGGATTGATGAATTTTGTTGGGAACTGGAACGAATTGCTTATCGCACTTGTGTTTGTGACAGAAGATGCGAAAAAGACATTGCCGGTCACCCTGACCTATTTTGTCAGTCCTTATGCAACGAATTATGTACAAATGTTTGCGGGAATTATGATTGCGATATTACCGACAATACTGGTATATTGTCTCTTCAGCAATCAGATCGTAGACGGACTGACTGCAGGCGCAGTGAAGGGATGAAATCATAAAAGAGAAAGGACATCAGGAACAATGAGAAAGAAAGTGGATTATTCAAAAATAAGAGGTTTTAATTATACACAGAGCAGTGCGCGCTCTGACTATGAATTTTGGAAGAAATATGATCATAAGATGGTAGATCGGGAGATGGGGTTTGCGCAGCGGCTGAATTTGAACAGTGCTAGGATCTTTCTGAACTATCAGGTATATCTGGAGGATAAAGAGGTTTATCTTGAGCGGGTGAGAGACTTTGTACAAACTGCATGGTCACATGGGATTTCCACGAATCCAATCCTGTTTAATGGTTTTCGGTTTCTTGGAGAGACAGATGAAGAACTCTCAGCAGAGCCTGGTCAACTGAAACCGCTGGCACGGACAGTAGAAGATCCGTCCTGCTGGCACCTGGGAGAAGTTTACATAGATGATATGATCGCGGCAATCGGGGCTGAACCGGGGCTTTTATTCTGGGATATTGCAAATGAACCAGGATACAGCGATGATTTTGTAACTTGGTACGAGGATGAGCCAGAGTATTTGGAGGAATTTAGTACGCGTCCGGATATGAAGGAACTTCGGGAGAAACAGGAGAAGACATGGAACCTTGTGCGGCATTTTTGCTCTTATGTGCGGGCGAAGGATCCGGAGCATGAGCTTGGTGTGGGAAATATTTTTATTTTCGAGACCGATCCATCCGGAACAGCGCCATTGGTAGATGTACTGATTTTTCATGATTATTCAGCGACAAGAGGGCGGATGAACCGCATCTATGATTACGCGGAAAAGATGAGCAAAAAATATGGGAAACCACTTCTGAATAATGAGACAGGATGCCTGTGCAGGGCAAATCCATATGATATGACTCTGGAAATTCTGGAAGAACGAAAAATTGGCTGGTATTTATTTGAACTGACGATTGGAGAGGATATGTGGAGCAGGGCACATGGTCTTATATATCCGGACGGCACAATACGGGATCCGGCAATTATTGCTGCGTTGTTCGGCTTTTACCGACGCAGAAAAGGAACAATTGTGCGGGTAGATGTCAATCAGGAAGACTATGTCACGGAGCTGTTACTTCGGATCGAAAAATTCTTTTACCGGTGTAGAATGCAGAACCATATGGGCTATGAGGAAGAACGGGAAGCACTTCTGGAACTTTTAGAGTATGGAGCGAATATTCTGGAGGCAGGCGAACTGGTACCAATGAACAATCCACCGACAGCACGGGTAGAAGCGCTTCGCAATATGGAGCATCCAGACTTGGAGAAGGCAGAGGACTGGCTATATGAAATGGGTGAAACACTGCGGAAGGCTTGCAGGATTGTACGTCTGTAAATAAGCTGCAGAGCAGGGTAAGAAAGGTATACAGAAGGAGAAAAATGGATCAGAACAAAAAAAAATTACTTGTTTTTTATACAAGAAAAGAGGAAACACATTATCCATTTGAACTGGCTAGGAGCGTACATATGGCAATTGGTGCTGCAGGAGAGAAGCTGTGTCCAATGAATGGAAATTATGGGATTTTGTTTGCAGAAGGGGTAATAAATACAGATAATACAATTGGTTCAAGAGGACTTGCTGATTTGTCTGTATCACTGCTGGAAGATGGTACCTGTCGGTTGTCAGCAGTAGCAACAGATAAAAGTGAGAATATAGCACGGAAACAGGTTAGCTGGATTAGCTCTGATCTGGAAGTGTTCCGTTCGTGCACACCAACAGAAGATAAAGCGTGTATTCCGCAGAAAATTGCTTTTTCTGATTTACAGGCAGATTGTCTGCCGGATGGGACAGAAACCGGTTGTGTACTGGAGCTGACAGATGAACAGTACGAAAGGCTGGAAAAAAAGCGGCAAAGAGAATGTGCGCGGGGGAAAGGGGTTCGATTCCCTCTTAAGAAGGGATATGCAGATCCGGTGATTTTTCAATGGGAAAATGCATGGTATTTGCTTGCAACGAATGAAAAGACAGATAATATTGGACTGTATGTACGGAAAGCATCGGATATAGATGAGCTGTTTGCAGAAACGACAAAAGAGTATCGGATTTTGGGTCAGAACAAAAAGAAGGATTTTATAAAATGTTTCTGGGCACCAGAATTTCATGTGATCGGTGGGCGATTGTGGATTTTATTCGCGGTCAGCGCCGATCAGTGGAAGCCACAGTGCTATATGATGCGATTAAAGGAAGGCGGGGAAATCTGTAATACCGAAGACTGGGAGGAAGCAAAGCTTGTCGTAGATCAGGCGGGCATACCTCTGGCAAAAGATGGAATCAGTTTAGATATGACACATTTTTCAGTGGGTGGAATGGATTATCTTGTATGGTCTTACCGGGAGCATACAGGCACTCCGTTAGATACGGGATCAATGCTATATATAGCAAAAACCGATGCAAAGAAGCCGTGGAAGCTGACAAGTGAAATGACGCTGCTGTCCCGTCCGCTTTATGGATGGGAAAATGTAAATGGAACAATTAATAATGAAGGTCCTAATGCGCTGGTAAGAGAGGATAAGATATATCTGGCTTACGCAGGCGGAGATGCGAGAGGGTATACATATTCGACGGGGATTCTGTCTGCGGATATAACTGCCAACCTTCTGGACGCAGCAGCATGGAAAAAGCAGACCACTCCGGCACTTTCTTTTTATAGTTTTCATGGAGTTTACGGACCTGGACACGGGGCTTTTTACAAAGATGAGCAGGGAAGAGATTGTTTTTCCTTCCATGCAGAGAATACTATTGATTCCAGAGATTGCCAGATTGGATGTTGTCAGGTCAGAATTGACGAATATGGCAGTTTGTTTTTTGAGTAAGATGATCAGGGTGGAAGGCTTCATACATTGAGATTTTACAGGCAAAAAGCGAAAAAGAAGAACTGTTTTTCAGGACAGTTCTTCTTTTTTAAATTAAAATGTATTTTGCTTGCGATAAGTGTTTGGTGGCATTCCGTATTTATTTTTAAAAGCGCGAAAAAGATTAAGCTCATTTTGATATCCAACGCGCCATGCAATTTCGCTGACAGGAATGGTAGTGGTGGTTAGCATCTTGCGGGCCTGATTCAGCCGTGTTTCGATCAGGTAATCTTGTGCAGACATATGCAGATTTGTACGAAATAATCGGCCAAGATGGCTTCGACTGATATTACAGAAAGCAGATACTTCATCCAACGAGCGGATGTTTGGATACTGACCTTGAATGTATCGGATGGCCTCAGAAAGATAGAAATTGTTGCTGCCATTGCTCTGAGGGGCTTTTTTTATGGAGACAGCACTGTTCTGGGCAAGTGCATCGAAAAAAAGATGCAAATGGCCGAGAATATATGCTTTTGAAGCAGTGGGGTGATCGTAAATCGCGAATAAATGCTCTTTATTTGCAGTGGCAGTCTGTGCGCTGTAATCCTTTGGCTTGTAGACGATATTGTTTTTTGAAATGCCGCAGGCGTGCAGGTACTGAGGTACAGACAGGCCATTGAAAATGATCCAGATGTAATGCCAGGGATTCTGCGGATCTGCGTGATAGAGGTGTTTTACGTTTGGCTCCAGTAAAAATCCTTCCCCTGCATTGACTTCCAGTTCATAATTATCCCAGATTTCCGGAGAATTTCCACAGCAGCAGTAGCCTTTTCCACTGATAATATAATGAAAAATGTACTGATTCAGAACAGTAGGACCATAAGAAAAAAATGGTTCGCATTTTTGGGTGGCAATTTCTGTTAAGGACAGATCCTGACACTCATTAAAGTTAAAATAGTAAGCGCTCATAAGATATCCTTTCTGAAAAACCAGACATTTCTTGTTAGCGAAGAGATAAGTAGGTGTTATAGTGTACGCTCTTCTTCCGCCGCCGGATAAAACACATCCACCAGAAATAGTCCCTGCGGCGGCGCGGTGAATCCTGCCAGCGAGCGGTCTTTCCCTTCAGCCGGACTTCCGGAAGGGAACGGTCGCCAAGCCCAACCTCAAGGAGCGTACCGGTCAGGATGCGAACCATATTGTAGAGGAAGCCGTCTCCGTGGTAACGGATGGAAAGAATTCCGTCGTTTTCCTCAATCGCAATCTCATAGATGGTACGAACGGTCGATTTTTTCATGTGCCGGTTTGCACAGAAGCTTTTGAAATCATGAGTGCCGGTGAGCAGATCGGCGGCCTCGCGCATGTGCTCAAGATTCAGCTTATCTTCCACGCGGAGCAGGTAGCGTCGCTGAAAGACATTTGCGACTTCACCGCAGTCAATCCGGTATTCATACAGCTTGCTGCTGGCGGAGAGCCGTGCGTGGAAGCGCTCCGGCACCTGCTCGACTGCGAGGACACGGATGTCCTGCGGAAGATACTGATTAAAATAATCCTGGATTTTCTGGCAGGAATAACGGCTCAAGATGCGCGGAATCCGGAAATTGGCGATCTGGCGCAGTGCATGTACGCCTGCATCGGTACGGCCGGAGCCATTCAGATCGACAGGCTCGCCGTAAAGCTGTTCCAGTATCGTTTCCAGCTTTTCCTGGATCGTATTTGAGGTGTTGCCCTGGCGCTGCCAGCCATTGTAGCGGGTGCCGTCATATTGAATCATGAGGCAGAAATTTGCCATGCGAGATGCTCCTTTCTGATGCTGTATATGCGGATTTGCCGCAGTTATTGTGCGTACCGTCTTTCGGGTATCATGTCTGCCGAGAGGCACTCTGCGGTGTACAGACAAATAGATATACGCCGGATTTACGGCTGTACGGTATCTGTCTGCCGGATACGGAAAATTTCAAATTCCCCGGCCTGTCCAAGCTTTTCATAGCCTGCAGCTTCATAATAATCGGCAAGCCCCATATCAGAATGAGAGATAATATAATTGACGGTACATTTTTTTGCGCTTGTTAAAAATTCCTGCCGGTCGATCTGGATGCCATAGCGGGAGACGAGGGCCAGCCGGTGCAGATGATGATTTGATGCGATCACATCTGCGATCTGTGTTTCATCGTCCGGATCAATGCTCCAGTCAAGCAGATCGTTGCGGCGCAGGATACCACGGATCGACGGATCGTACTGTCGAAGCTCCAGCAGCTGCTGGCTTGAGTAGAGTGTGCGCTTTTCCAGTCCGGTTGCGGCAGAATCCGATTCGATGATGGAAGAAATCTCCAGGATCTCATCGCTTGTCTTGTAAATATTCTGCGGCATGTGCAGATAAGGCCGGACAGAAGAGCCGACGGTCGCGACAAAGACAGCGAAGACGATAGACAAAAGAAGCTGTGCCCATTTTTTCATGCGGAGAGTACAGAGCATGGTAAAGGCATAGGCGAGCACGAGATTGACCGGAAGTAGCCAGAACAGGCGGCGGATCCGGGTGGTCAGGCCGATCTTTGCCGCGAGCGGCACGATGAAGAACGGATTGAAGATCGTAAGAAGCATGAAAAGAAACGGATAAAGAAAGCCGAGGCTTAAGCGTTCCTTTCCGATCACGAAAAATCCGGCCAGGCATACAAAGTAAGCGATAAGAAACCATTCGATCCCACCGAAGGCGGTCCGGAACATTTCGTATAAAAAAGTTACATTTGAAAACTGAAAGATGGAAGACATTCGCATCACCTACTTTCCGGTATAAATAAGGATATGATTCTTTGTCAGCATGTACAGAGCAGCCATGAGCATGCATGGAAGGATCAGAATCACATACCGCACCACGATCCGCAGCTGCTTCTTGTGCAGTGCGAGCGGCAGATAAAAGGCCGTCAGCTCAAACGGAATCATAAAGATAGAGGACATATTCAGCCCAAAGGAGCCGAGGATGACCAGAAACGAGTAGACCCACCACGTTTTCCCTTCCGGATTCAAAATCGTCTTCAGGAAGCAGTACAGCAGCGCCGGAATGATCAGAACGGCGAGAATTGTTTTGCCTTCCGACGGGCGGATGATCAGAAATTCAGCTGCCGTGAACAGGTTGAAGCTGAAGAAGTTCAGCAGCCAGAGAAAGGCGAGCATAAGAGTACTCTTTGCACGGTTCCCATGAAAAAGGAAGCGTCCGATCTCATACATGATGCACTGGTACAAAATGATAACGACAGATGCCATAACGGTCATATTCTCTACCATCGGATGCAGATGCAGCAGTTGGCACATGACCGCGCCGTGATTCTGATAGGTTTCCAGCAGATATTCCGGGTTCAGGTAGTCGAGGAGCTTACCGGTATATGGATTGTACTGGCTGAGCGTATTCGTATACAGCGAAGTCGCCGTGTCACCAAGGTAGTAGGACTGATCCCAGATTGCGTAGGTCTCGTCATTCAGATTAAAAAGAAGGACCTGGGCGGCAATCAGGATGAGCAGCACACAGGTGCTATATTTTTGCTGTTCGGTAAAAAGCGACCGCAGACATGCCAGCCTGGGGCCAAAATCCTTTCGCTCGGTAATAAAAAAGAGAATCGATACGAGTATAAGTACAATGGCCCACACAGCCGACAGCCGGGATAACGGCCATAAAAGCACCTTCATCGGAAGTGCCAGCACCGTAAACAGAAAATGATAGACGAAGAATCCAAGGATTGTCGTGCGCGCAAATGAAAAATCCGAGGCCGGAACGAGCCGCACCGCAAGTGCACCGAACGCATAATAGAAAAAGAAGTACAGGAGCAGAACTCCTGCGAGAATCAAAAGCTGAATCATCATTCGTATTCTCCCATATAGATAGTAAGGTTTAAACGGTAACAAATCAAAGCAGAATTTTCCGGCAAAAAAGCACAGAACAAACGATCTGTCATCTCTATAAAGATACCAATTTTTGCGGGAAAAATCAAGGCGAAGGGCGATATCTCAATTGACAATAAGAAGACACCGGTTCTATACTTGATTCAGGTGGACTGTGCCGTTTTGAACGCAGATAAGCATTCCCCCGCTTTAAGTGCGCGGAGCACTAAGCGGTGGGTGAGGGGGATGCTTCTGTCAGTGGGAGTTGAAAGCTCCCACTGACAGATCGC
>OLNW01003735.1_pt1 | contig 11446 bp, 9 predicted proteins | sample 1672121 | NCBI WGS metagenome assembly OLNW01 (sample SAMEA3136648, study PRJEB25190) | human gut metagenome
CCTCCTGCATATTCACCTCTGCCACCATCTGTGCAAGCTCCTCCGGTTCGGTCAGTTCAGTAGACACCGCAAGAACTTCGTGCACACTTGAAGGCAGGATATACAGGTCACTTTCAAGGTTTTCTGCCAGTTCGTGAAGCTCATTCTCATAAAGCATTGTCACTGCACCGTTAATTCCCCTGTCATTGGAAATTACCCAGAGAGTCTGCTCCGGTGGAACTTCACTAATCATCATCTCCGCTATTTCCTCCGGCATTCCGTCCCTTAAAAACATATCTTTCATAACATCATTCATACTTCTTAGCTTTGGCGGGAAGATTCTTCTTGTGTTCTCAGCCGCACACTTAAAAAGCTGCTCCTCATTCATACCCAATCTTTTTGCAAGGCTGTTCGTGACATTTGTACTCTGAATGCCTCTGTCATCGACATTTACCACAAATTTATAGATAATGGAAAGGTCCTGAAACTCCCTGTGTGGCACCTGCTCCAGAAATGACTTGTTCTGTTCCGTATTAACAAGCTGAAATACTACCTTTTCATTGGCGTCCCCGTATAAGCTGTCAAAATCAACAACGGGTGGTTTCTGGGCTAACGCTCTTATCATAAAGTCACCTGCCGCCATCAGTGTTTCCTCAAGATCACCACAATTCTGGTATTTCTTGTACATATCGTTGATATAAATAGTAGGAGAAATATTAGTATCTTTGCCTCTGATAGTGATACCGTCATAGGTCATATTTACCTTTTCCACAGGCATAACTACAAGCTCCATACCTTTGAAGTTATCCGGCATATAGTCCATAAACTTCTCTTTTACTACTTCCTTAAAAATCTCATAATTCATCATATCTGCTTATCCTCCAAATAAACTGCGAAAATATGCTTCGCAGATTTTCTCGTTATCGCGGCAGTCGCCAAATCCCCATACAAGTATGGTCACTTGGCTCGTTGCTCACGTAAAAAAGCGGGGGAACATAAGTCATTGGCTTACATTCCCCCGCAAGGTTGATTATTCTTTATTTTCTCTTTTTCTTTCTTCCACGAAGTCCTGCTCCGATTCCTGTGATAAGTGCAAGTGCACCAATTCCAAGATAAAGAAGTGGATTTGCATTATCGCCTGTCTGTGGAAGTTTTGGTTCTGTCGGTACATTGACAAGTGAAAGAGTTGTTACTACAACATCCGGTGCATTGTCATCATATCGAAGTGTTACATCGTGAGCTGTTTCATCAAGGATATATCCGTCAGCAGCCTTTACCTCAACCACTGTATAATGGATATCTTCCTTGAATGAGCCGTCCTCATTGTAAGTACAGATTGGAAGTTCCTTGCTCTCTGCGTGACCATTCTTGTCAGTTGTGAGTGTATCAAGTACATTTCCATCCTTGTCCCTTACTTCAAATACAACGCCCTCAATCGGCTTTCCGGTTACTTTGTCTGTTTTCTCAATGACAATCTTACCAACTGCCTGTTCGTCCTTCATAGATACCTTCTGGATTTCTGCTGTTTCCTTTACTTCAAAGGTTACATCATTAGCCACCTTATATCCATATGGAGCACTCTCCTCACGGAGTGTGTACTTTCCGGCTGGAAGTCTTTCAATCATATGAGTCTTTCCTGCCTCAGATGTCCAGCTTTCAACCAGCTTTCCATTCTCATCAATCACAGAAAGTTTTGCACCCGGCAATTCTTTCTCTCCGGTAATATCAGTCTTTGAAATCTCCACCTTAATCGGTGCATTTTCAAATGCTGCCTCAATCTCGATTACCTTGACCTTATCTCCCTGATAAGAAGCGTCTACATCAAAAATCTTATCAGACTTCACATAGCCTGCCGGAGCCTGAAGCTCTTTGATATAATACTGTCCAAGCGGAAGGTCAGAAGTAAATGTTACTTTTCCGTCCTTGCCTGTTACTGCTATTTCAATCTGTGTATCTGCCTTTACGATTACCTTACCGTCCTTGTTTACGATGTCCTCTTTCGCAAATAAGCCAAATACAGCACCTTCAAGGGCTTCCTTCGTTTCTGAGTCTGTCTTGGTTACAGTAATCTGAACTCTCTGACGCTCATTTGTCACATCCATTCCTGCGAAAACAACCTTTGTATTCTGGTCGATATAGGAAAGGTCAGCGTCAATCGGTGTATCATCCAGTACAAATCCCTCAAGTGTCTTTGTTTCCACAAGGTAATACTTTCCAAGTGGAAGGTCATCAATTCTTGCGACACCCTTCTCATTTGTCACGATAGTTGCCACCTTGTCTCCTGCCTTATGATATACAGTGTCAAGTCCGTCAGCACTTACGATGTCCTCTTTTGCATATACATCAAAGGTTACTCCTGCAAGGCTGTTTTTGAAGAAGTTGAAAATAAAGTCATACCAGTAACCCTTCATAAGAGTGATATCTGTCACAAATTCCCCGTCCTTATTGATAACGATAGAACCTGTAGGCACTTCGTCCTTCATTTCCACTTTCTGTACTTTTCCGGTATCCTCTACTGTAAACTGGATATCTGTTGCTTTAAGGTATCCGTATGGAGCAAATTCCTCTCTGAGTGTATAAGTCTCCCCGACAACCAGCTTTTTGATGATATGAGGTTCCTTTGCGTCAGATGTCCAAGTGTCGATCACATTTCCGTCCTTATCAAGCACGGTAAGTGTTGCCCCTGTAAGCTCTGCCCCGCTTGTGATGTCAGTCTTTGTAAACTCAAAGGTTGTAGGAGTATTTTTATACTCACTGTTATAAACAGCAGTCTTTACCTTCTGTCCCTGATACTCTGTATCAAACTTCACCACTTCATTATTTGTCACATATCCTGCCGGCTTTTCAATTTCCTTTGCAACATATTTGGCAAATGGATAATCCTTAACAAAAGCAATCATTCCATTTTCATCAGAAACTGCCTTTTCAAGAAGTGTACCCTTCTCGATGATAACCTTGCCATCTGCATTTTTAATGTCCTCATCTGCATAAAGACCAAATACTGCCCCTGCGATTGGTGTATTATCTTCTGCGTTCAGCTTCGTAACCGACATAGCAAGTTTCTGTCTGTCATTAGAAAATGTCAGGCTTTCCTTGATAACCGGAGTCTTATCATCAACATAAGTGAATGTTACTTTCTGCTCATTCGGATTTAATACATATCCGTATGGTGCTTCCACTTCTACAACCCTGTACTGTCCAAGAGGAAGATTCTTTGCTACTGCCTTTCCGTCCTCTCCTGTTACAAGTGTTGTCACAAGGTCTCCCTTGCTATAATACTTAATGCGGTTGCCGTCTGCATCTTTCTGGTTATCTGCTGTGTAAATATCCTCCGCAGCGTACACCTCAAATTTTGCTCCGGCAAGTGAGCCTTCCTTATAAATAAACTCTTTCTCATATGAGCTTGCAAGAAATCCGCCCTTGAAGCCATCAAGTATCTCTCCTTTCTTTTCTACGGTAAGTTCTCCAACCGCAGGGGCATCGGAATATTCCACGGTAATGATTGCGTCATTGGTATCCCCGTCTGTCTCAAATGCTGTGTCAGTATCAACAGAAATATTGACATACTTATTGTTTACCACATATCCAAATGGTGCAGACACTTCCTCAATGCGGTAATTACCGATTTTAAGTGCTTCCGGTAAGATTAAATCTCCGTCCTCATCAGTAAAGAATGAAGTGTGCTCTACCTTTGAAGGATAAGTTGTGTACTGCTTTACATATTCGTTCTTATCAATATTGAAGATTTTGAACTCTGCATTAGGCACGAGTACCGTCTGCTTTGTATCGGAATCTTTCTTGATAACACGGAGTTTTGCAGTAAATTCCCTGTCAAGGAATACTCTCCAAATCTGAGGCTCTGTTGGGTGGTTCTCTGTAATCTTTACCTCAAATGGCTTGATTGTTTTCATATTGTGTGGAGTCTTTGACTCTACTACCACATAAGTTCCATAAGGAATTGCAATGGATACTGCGTGTCCCTTACTGTCTGATGTGATTGTTGTTGCTCCGTTTTCCCCGATTACTACAGGAGTAGCCTTATCAAAGTCATAATTTCCATCTGCCTTTACGGATAAAGAAGATTTTAAGTATGCTGTGAACTCTGCACCTTCAAGTAATCCTGCTTCTGTATCATCGCCATTGTCAGATACCTTGATAAGCTGGAATGGCTGCTTGATAACCTGCTCTGCCGATGTTGTGCTTCTTGATACCTCTGCAACAAGGTCACCTTCGTAATCACATACCACATCGTGCTCCTCCTCGTCTAAAAGGTAGCCCTCAGAAGGTGTGATTTCCTTTACATAATACTTGCCAAGATAAAGGTTGTTTACCTCAGCTTCGCCATTCTCGTCTGTAGTAAGTGTTGCCACAAGGTCTCCGGCATTGAACATTACGCCTGTTGCTCCGTCCGGGTGGTTGATTGCTTCCCTTGCATAAAGACCATAAACTGCTTCGGAAAGACTTGCGTCTCCCTGTGGAACTGCCCTTCCTGTTTCCTTATCTACCTTGTAGATATGAATTTTTGCTGTAGTTCTGTCATTAGAAAATGTGTGACTGAATGTTGCCTTTGCCTGTGTTTCCGGTAATACATTGAAGTTGAAACTGTACACATCTTTGCTGTTTCTGATATACGCATATGGAGCCTGTGTCTCTGAAATATAATATCCGTTAGAGATTGGCAGATCCACGCTGTAACTTGCCTTTCCGTCCTCACCTGTAGTTACTGTCTCAAGAGCTGTGCCCTTTGTTACAATAACCTGTCCGGCATAGTTCTTAATGTCATTTCCGGCATAAAGTGTATATTTGCCGCCATCAAGAGGGTTCTCTGTATCAGAGTCCTTCTTTACAACAGATACTTCCGCCTTCTGTCTTGTATTCTCAATCGTAGTTGATTCATACTGGACGGTAACTGTCTGGTCCTTATACTCAACTGCTACAGTCTGTGGTGTAGTATTGATTGTGTATCCGTCAATGCTCTTAATCTCAGTTACCACATAAGTTCCAAGATGAAGGTCTGATAATACAACCTGTCCGTCAGTTCCCGTTGTAAGGCTTTCTGCCACTACATCTCCTGCATTGTAAACCTTTGTACCGTCTGCCTTGTAGATATCTGCCCCGGCAGTCACCTTGAATGTCGCTCCCGGAAGTTTCTTTTTCTCATAAGTGAAATTGCTTCCGTTCCAAGAGCTTAACACTTCACCCTCTTTATAGATTGTTATTGCTCCAAGCTGTTCCTTATCTGTTGCAGAGATTCCTGTTGTCTGTCCTGCTTTTACAGTAAGTGTATGAACCTTACCGGAAAGGACATATCCCTTTGGTGCAGTAATCTCTTTTACATAATAAGTACCTGCAACAAGTGCTGCTGACTTTGCATATCCATTACTGTCTGTTGTCATTGTCTGTACCAGATTGTTACAACCGCTATCAGCGTAAATACCATAAACAGCACCAGAAAGCTTCACTCCGCTTGACTCATCTGTCTTTGTAAGTTCGCCATATCCGATATTTTCTGTCTTAACCTTGATATATGCTCTGACCGGATCAGCGGTAGGCTTTTCCGATACGAACTCCTGATAGCCATCTTTTTCTGTAAGCCAATACACACAACTCGATGTTGTATCAACTCTTCCTGAATTAGATGTGAATTTCCCCGTTGTTGCTGTAGTATTCACATCCTTTGAAGAAATCGTAATAGTGTTATCAGACTTATCTATAGAATACCCTTCTATATCAAAATCAAAGTCTGATAATACTTCATTTGTATCTGTTAATTTTATTTCAAATCTCTGATTAACCTCATTCCATTTCAGTTCATAAGTATCTGCTCCACTTGGTCTTTTTGAAGCAAAACTTGGCAATATTGCATTATATGAATTATAAATGTTATCTCTTAATCTTTCATAATATTCATATGAAGACTCAGGATTAGGAGCTGTATTACACAATTTTTTCGCCGCTGAATCAGCATCATCAGTTCCAAATATATCTGCCATAATAATCCATACCATTGACTGTGTAGCAATATACTCATCACTTTGGTCATTGGTAGGTGCTGCAGCTTCATTTGTTCCATACCCGTAATACAGGCAATAGCTAAGCAGTTTCTGCTGTTCACTGGACATTTCTGTGCTAGGATTATCATAACTATTCATCAACTGACCACCATCAGCTCTCAATCCAAAATTCATACAATATGCTGCATTTCCATCCAGCACAGAATATAATATTTTCCCATTATTAAAGCTGGGATGCAATTCACTTACAATGCCTGAATTGCATACTGAAGCATTCCAAAACGCCATATTCGCCTGTGGACTAGCTGCAAATACTTTAATTACACCATTAGAACATAACGATGTAACAACAGATAAAAATGCCATTATCCAAGCAGTTATTCGTTTTATTTTCTGTTTCATATTCTCTTTGCCTCCTTAATTTACGCATAAAAAAAGAAAGACATAAGTTTTTGGCTTACATCTTTCTTCTCTCTGCTTCTATTCTGTTTTACTATCTGTGACATCGAAACTCGTAAAAGTCTGTGCCTCCTGTTGTGTATATTCCATCATAACTGATATAGAATACCGGATCATTTTCCAGTAACAGCATACCAGCGATATACTCTGCAATCGCATCTTCTGTCGGTAATCGTTTCCCTGACAGGGTGCTTGCTGTATTAAGGTCTGTTTCCACAAACACACTGTAATAAGACTGTTCCATACCGTCATAAGGATAATACTCATTGTATTCTTCCTGTGTTATCTTCCCTGCCGCAAGAAGATTATCCAAGTTCTGCTGTGTGGTAATCATTCCGCCTGCCTGACATTTTGCAGTTGCAAGCGAAACTACATTTTGCGGATTGTATGCCGCAAAGCCGGACTCCTCATTGGAATTACTGCTTTCTTCACTTCCACCCTGACCTTCATTACTGTCATAACTTCCGCCACCATTACCAAAATCAGTGTCATTTTTCTGTTCCGGTTCTTCTTTCGGGCTGAAATTATTCTGTGAAGCAGGCTCCTCTTTCTCTGCAACCTGCTTCGGCATACGATTTTCTTCCGGCTCAATAGTCTGTACTTCTGACTCAGATTCCGCTTCACTTACAGCTTCCTGTGTAGCCTCTGCCTCTGTCTTGGTAACTGCTTCCGTAGCCTTTGTTGCCTCCTCAGTTGCCTTTATACTTTCCGTCTGTTTCTCTGTCTGATTACTGGCATTGTCTTTGCCGCCATTACAGGCTGTCATAGCCAAAGCCAGCATTACGGATAAAAAGATAATATTTATCTTCTTCATAAATTCCACCTATCCCTTCTCCGTAAGAGGGATAGGCTTTGTGTACCGTGCCCGTCCACTCTTACAGTGAACTATCTATTTGTAATGCACGGGACACTTCGGTCTGTCCCGTATTCTGTGCATTTTAACCTCCTTGATTATACCAGTTTCTTAAATTTAAAGAAATACTTCACGAGTCTTCTGTTTTTCCTGTAAGCAGGAAAGAAGCCCTTTATCTTCATACTCTCACCTCCCCTCAAAATGTTCCCATTCTCACGAATGAAAGAAATACTCTTGCTACCATACAGAATAGAAGAAGAATTAACCTGATAAGTCCTAAGAACAGCTTTAATGCTCCAAGAACAATTTTAAGTATCCACTTGAGTATCTGTAAAATATCGGTTCCTACGGCTCCTGCAATTCTTCTCATAATAATCAATCTCCTTTCGACATCCACCCCATTGCCAATCCTGCAACATCTGCGTCATTCATAACATCATCTTCCGGCTGTTCTTCCATATCTTCCTGTGGACTTGCAACCATTACAGGCTGGCTGTTCTTTACTCCAGCCAATGCTCCGCCCAGTAAGGATATGACCTCTTTTCTTGCCTCAGTCATTGCAGAATACTCAATTTCTTTTTTTATCTGTTCTATCTCGTCCCTCGTTACAAACTGCTCATATCGCTTTTCTTCTTTGGACGGAATATCGTCCTCTCCATAGTGGTCAATATAAAACTCACAGGCTTCAATCAAAAACTGGTTCTTTGACTTATAAATCTTTGGATTAAGCCCCTTTATGACCTCATTGATTTTAGCGTGTTGCGGATTGAGCAGGTTCAGTCGGAATGTGCTCTCCATAATGTGCCTTCGTGCCATATGACCACCTCCTATGCAAGTCTTTTAGCAGATTTCAGCCCCATAATGGCAAGCTGCTCATAACCTCTGGCATTTGCCTTTACATCAAGGATATAAGAAATATTTTTTGCATCGTGATTGCTGAAATTCTTCATTACCACTGCTCCGCCGCCTACAAATACAATCGGTGTGGTTTTAAGGTTATACCCAAACTCACGGATTGAGTTATATACCTTTTCAACAAAATCCTCTATCTCCGCCTTGATGATTGCAAAGTATTCATCGTCTATATCAGACCTGCCATATCGCATAATATTCTGGATTTCGGTTTCATCGACCTCTCCGTTGAGCTGTCTTACACACTGCTCATTGATAGAACGCATACAGGTAATAAGACCTCTTGGCACGGTAACACACTTTGATTCGTCCGGTGACTTGTTAATCACAGGCATAATATCTATTGTCCAGCTACCAATATCAACTACCAGTGTTTTCTTTGCCATAGTCGGTATCTTATCAACCACAGCCGCATAGCACTGTGGGAATACCGCCACATCGTCAATCTCAATATGATATGCTTCGTTCTCATATCGGAAATCAACACGCTTATTCTTTGTAAGGTATTTGATAAAGTTATTTCTTTCTGCTCCAAATCTGGTAAGCGGAAGTCCTACTGCAAGAAATACCCTTGCATCGGATAATCCTCTTTTCTTCAATTCCTTTGCGACTGCTGCCAGTGTCAGAAGATAAAAGCTGTCATCCTCGACCTTTGTGTCTTTCACTTCCTGTCTTACTGTTCCAATCTTGTAATACTTGCCGTCATACTCAAGAACATCTCCAAAAAATGCCGGAGTAGTTGTAATCTCCTTTACTCCTGTGACAAATACCTGAGTTACGGTTTTCATCATCGACCAGCCGTGGTCAATTCCTATCACTTCTAACTTGTTATTCATTTTTCTGTTCCTCCAAATTTTACAATTTTTATTCATACAGCTACCCATACCTTTCGGTTTGTGTTTCTATCCTATTTTCCTTGTCTCTGAAATATCTGCCAGCGATTTCATCGTATATTCGATCACCTTCTGCTTTTGCTTTCATAAGACAAAACAAACAGATTGTTACAATAATTACTGCTACTACTATAAATACTTTCATATACAGCCACCTCTCTTTTTGTGAGATGACTTATATTCAGACCAAATCAACTTCTTTTCTGCCATCTCCTGCTCCTTTCCAATAAAAAAGGCAGGACACACAGCCGGATACACTTTTCAGTGCAAAGCTAATTTAGTCCTACCTAAAATTATTACTATTCAATTTTCACCTCTCTTGGGTACACAAATTACATTCAGAATTTATATTCTGAAGCAACTATGTATTCTCATAAATTTCGGATTTTAAATAACAGCACTGCCTTATCTACCGATTAAATGGTATAAAAAATAGGGACTAAATCAGCGTGAACCCCTTGTTTTCAAGGTTTTCTTCTAACTTGTCCCTATTATATCGCATTCATCATGCTGGATGATCTGGGCTGTCCAGCCGGTGTATTTGCCATGCTGTTTCCTGAAATTGCTATCCAGGTAATCCACTTCAATCTCTTCGTATCTCGTGCAGGGTCTCACACCTTCCAGTGACAGACATCCTTCCTCTGTCTGGTACGGACGCAGCTTTTTCGTGATCACCGGATTGATCATGGCAAACTGAAACGGGCCTGCTGCCACTGCAATAATATTTTTCCGAACCCCTATCATATTTGCCGCCATTCCGACACAATGATCCAGATTCGCTCTCAGAGTATCCAGCAGATCTGTCACTACCTGTGCGTCCGCCTCCATGGCATTCTCGGATTTCTGTGCAAGAAACATCGGGTCTCTCATAATTATTTTAATCATTGTCCCATTCCTTCACGTTTCCTCAGATCCAGCCCTTCCATACCTCCGGGCAGTAACCAATCGTAGACTGTTTTCCGTTTCTGACTACAGGCGTCTTAATCACAGATGGATTCTCAAGAACCTTCTCAAGTTTGTCCTCCTTTGCAATGTACTTGATCAGAGCCAACAGATCCTTGTCCTTGCCGTCCCAGTTGATCATATTCTCCAATCCGCCATTTACCTGAGCAACCGAATTAAACTCCCCTTTGCTCATCCCTTTTTCTTTCATATCTATAAACTGAAACTTAATGCCACGCTCCTTGAAAAAACGCTGCGCTTTCTTCGTGTCGTTGCATTTCTTTGTTCCGAAAATCTGAATGTTCATGTTAAGATTCCTCACTGTTTTACATCTATATTTTTCTTTTTAGAAAATTTACTTTCACCTTTGAATGTCTACTTTTCTAGTTCGAATATCTACTTTGGGAACTCCAATATTTACTTTGGCTGCCTGAATGTCCACTTTTTTGGCTTCCAATGGCTACTTTTTCTGCTTAAATGTCCACTTTTATTATCGGATAGTAACATTCGCTTCCCGGCGCGGGGCAGTACGGGAGTAAGTAATATTCGGATATCCCAGAAGCATACAGGCTTTGATCGTCTCGCCTTCGATTCCTAACCAGCTTTTCAACTTCTCATTTTTGTCAGAAATACGCTGCAAATATCCATCATAAAGAGCTCCCAGACCTTCCGACACCGCCATCAATTCTATATTCTGAGCAGCCAGTCCCGCATCTAGATCCCAGTCCGATGTGATATAAAGCACTGCCGGAGCATTGCGGAACAGGAAATCATCTGCTGGATTCGCTTTACGCTGACGTTTGAAACTGAAAAAAGGAAGTAATTCCTGTGGAAGTTCCCTGACCGGAACATTCGTTGCCTCATCTATATAATCCCACACCAGTTCTTTCAAATAATCCAGTTCCTGCTGTATCAAAATGAAATGACATCCCTGATTATTTTTCGCCGTAGCAGTAAAACGTCCTGCCTGGATTAACTTCTCTATTTTCTCCGGCTCAATCTTCTGCTCTCTATAATCACGGATACTTCTGCGAAATTTAATTGCATGGAGCAATGTTTCCGGATTTATTGAAAAACCGTCTTTTTCATATTCTTCCACTTCTGCCATATCATATTCTGATATAGATACAGCAGCCTTGGGACAGACCGCCACACAATGTCCACAAAGGAAACATTCTCGCTTTACCTCCGCTTTTCCGTCTTTTAAAATAATATTGTGGGCTACACAGTCTTTTACACATTTGCCGCAGCCAATGCAAAGAGCTTTCTGTATTTCGATCATGTTTTTTTCTCCTCTTACTCTCATTCTAAATAAAATACTCCATCCGGATCATACAATTCACCAGTTTCAGCAATCTCAATTCCATAGTGATCGTACACCTTCCCGTTCGTAT
>OLNW01003738.1_pt1 | contig 11435 bp, 11 predicted proteins | sample 1672121 | NCBI WGS metagenome assembly OLNW01 (sample SAMEA3136648, study PRJEB25190) | human gut metagenome
ACTTTCAATCCGCTTTTTTTCAAATTAATATGTTTTTATTTTTTTATTCAAATTAGTGAGTTATGTAAAGGACAAATTTGACCCGTCCCCAAGTGTCCTTTTTGTTAAATTCTGTTTGCTGAGCCGAATACGTCTTTCATTTTGTGAGATACAGTTGCTTTTACTTCTTCTCTTGCAGGTGTTAAATATTTTCTTGGGTCAAATGCTGATGGCTCTTCTACAAATACTTTTCTTATTTGTGCTGTCATAGCTAAACGTAAGTCTGTATCTACGTTTATTTTAGAAACTCCTTTTAAACTTGCTTCATGTAATATTTCGTCTGGTACACCTTTTGCTCCTGGTATGTCTCCCCCATATTTATTACACATTTCTACAAGCTCTGGTATAACTGTTGAGGCTCCATGTAATACTATTGGAGTATTTGGTATTAATTCTTTTACTTTTGCAAGTATATCAAATCTTAAACGTGCTTCTCCTTTGAATTTGTAAGCTCCATGGCTTGTTCCTATAGCAATTGCTAGAGAATCGCATCCTGTTCTTTCTACAAATTCTTTTGCTTGCTCTGGGTCTGTATACATAGCATCAGAAGCTGCTACATTTACATCATCTTCTATTCCTGCTAATTTTCCAAGTTCTGCTTCTACTACTACTCCATGAGCATGTGCATAATCTACAACTTCTTTTGTAAGTCTTACATTTTCTTCAAAATCATATTTTGAGCCATCAAACATTACTGATGTAAATCCTGCATCTACACACATTTTACAAGTTTCAAAATCTGGCCCATGGTCTAAGTGAAGTGCTACTGGAACTTCTGGATGTTCTTCTATAGCTGCCTCTACCATTTTCTTTAAATATCCTATTCTTGCATATTTTATTGCACTAGATGATGCTTGTAAAATTACTGGTGATTGATTCTCTGCTGCTGCATCCATTATTCCTTGAATTATTTCCATGTTGTTTACATTAAATGCACCAATTGCAAAGTGCTCTTCCATTGATTTCTTAAACATTTCTTTTGTTGTAACTAACATATATATTTCCTCCTTATTACTTTATTGTTTCTTCTGGTATTATATATTTATAATTTTTATAAGTCAATAAAATTTTTATATTCTAGTGAAGTTTGAAGAACTTTCCTACAATATAAAAATGAGCGCAGTATTTACTACGCCCATTTTAGGAAAAATTATTCACTTGTTTTGCCATTACTCTCATAGTGCTTGCAGATTTCTTCTAATTGTTCTCCTGTGAGTATTTCTTCTTCTAGCAATCTTTCCGCAATTATTTCCAACAACTTCTTGTTAGCCAAAACAATCTTTTCTGCCAGTTCATAGCCTTCATCAATTATTTCTTGTACTTCTTTGTCCAACTCCTCTTTCTTTGTGTTAGAAATTAGATACTCCCGCACATTTCCATAATCATTGATATATGTGCGATTTCTATTTTCATCTTTTCTTGAAAGTCCATAGTACATTACTATTGACAAAGCTATATTAGTTGCTGATTGTAAATCTGCACTTGCTCCCGTAGATTCTGTAGCAGAAAATATTTTTTCACCAACTCTACCTCCCAAATATATTGCAATTTGGTCTATGAGGTATTCTCTCGTGTATTTTAAAGTTTTTCCAGTAATTTTATACGGCCAATTCACTCCCAAGAAATCCATCATTGGTAAAATAGAAACACAAGCAATTTTTTCATCTTTTACATTTTCACATTTCTGTGCAACAATATAATGCCCTGTTTCGTGATAAGCAATTCTCCTTTTTTCTGTAACACTGGTATTATTGTATAGTTTAATATAAGTGTTGTAGCAACTTAAAAAACTCTTTTTATCTACATATTTCTTTTCCTTCCTCTTTGCTTCCAAAAAAGCTTTTTCAAATATACTTATCACATTCCCCGGGTTATACGCCGGTGATTCTGAAAGGCATGATGTATATATTCCAAACTTAATCATTTCGTCTGTAATATTTACTCTATATTTTGCTTTCAACCTTTCTATATGACCTTCCAGCATACTTCCAAGTTCTTCGTACTCAGGTTCTTTTACGTACACTTCATTTACATACTTTGCAATTGCACTGTCTTGTAAGAAATAATTTTCAAAGTCTTCTTCTCTAACTGTAGTTATGAACGGGATATTATACGTGGTTATTACCGCATACAGCATTCTTATAAGCCAATAGTCCATTTTCATAAAAATTGCTTGGTCTACATACAAAACAATTTTCTTTTTATTTTTTACCAAGAAGTTGAAGACTTTTTTTACTTTTCCTTCCATAACTTTGTCTTTTTCAATCTTTAAAAGCTTTTCTGGATCGAACATAATTAATCGCTTTTCATAAAACTCTTTTGGACATTCATTGGTTGAAATTTGCCTAGCAATTTCTTTTGCAATTGCAGTTTTGCCTACATCTGTTTTTCCTACTAAAAATACATTATTTCTGGTCTTTTGTGAAAGATAAAACCACACTTTTTCAATTTCGTTTTCTCTTCCTACAATTGGCAACATTGTTTGTGTCTTCATTTGATTTTTTACAATTGTTTGTGATAAATCTTCTAGTGCGTTTTTTAATACATTTGGTACAAACTCTTCCAAAACTTCTTTACCTTTTATTAGGCTACGTATTTCTTCTGGTCTTAGTAATACTCTAAGGTCTTCTTTGCCTTCTTTTTTAATCACCAAAGTTACGCCTTCTTGCCTCATTCTTTGGTCTACTTTCATTTGTTGTTTTAACTTTTCTACATCTACCAGTATTAGTTGCATTGTTCCATCTTCAGTAATAACTGCTATTTCTGCATTTTTTATTTTTTTCTTCATACTATTTTCCTCCTTTTGCTGTTACTTCAAAGCTATTTAATAGTACTTTTTAATTTTCCCTCTCCTTTCAACGTTTTTATGTAAATATAATATCACATATTATTTCTATTTACAATATTTTTTACATTTTAATTTATTTTTTGACTTTTTATTGATTTTATGTAACGTGCATGATACAATATTTGTGAAATAATTAGTTGCTAATGCAATAAAAAAATTTTCACATTGCAGAAAGGAGATTACTTTATGGGTAACGCTCAACGATTTTATGCAGATATTATGGCACAGCAAAAAGAAGTAACAGGTTCTTGTATTTTACCAAACGTTGTTTTTCCTGATGCTTTGCGGCAGAAAATATTAATTGATGCTGGTCTATTCCAAGAGGAAAAATACAATTCATTAAACAAAAGCTTGCCTTTTGATGCTTCTCAGCTAGACTTTGTATTTGTAACTCACAACCATGTGGATCATATCGGCAGGCTTCCTTTACTTTATAAAAATGGCTACCGTGGAAAAATCTATATGTCCAAAGGTACTGCTCAGCTCATTCGGCCAGCCTTGGAAGACAGTTGCAAAGTTTTAAGAAACAAATCGAAACTAAATAACGAGCCGCTTATCTATTCTGATGAAGATGTTGATGGCACTATGACTCTGATAAAGCCTGTAGAATACAACCAGATTATTCACCTTACAGATAACATTAAATTTTGTTTATTCCCTAATGGACATCTGTTTGGTGCAAGTTGTATCCTTATTCAAATTAAATACAGAGATTCTTCTGGAACACATTATGAAGATATTAACCTTTTCTTCTCTGGAGATTATAATAACAAAAATCTTCTGTTTGATGTTCCTCCTATTCCAAAATGGGTTTGCAAGCTTCCTGTCACTTTCATACAAGAAGCAACCTATGGTAATATGGATTCAAAAGATATTGAATACGTATTTGAAGAGAATATTCTTTCTGCCATAAGGCAAGGGAAAGAAGTAATTATTCCTGTTTTTTCTTTAGGACGTTCTCAGGAAATTTTGTATATTCTGAGGAAATGGCAAAAAGAAGGCAAGTTGGACAAATCCATTCCTATCTATTATGATGGTAAATTGTTAAATCGCTATACTCAAATAGTTTTGCATGGTGACTTTTCTTTAAAAGACAAAGACCTCCTTCCAGAAAACAGCACCTTTGTTTCAGATTCTGAAATGCGCAATTCTATAATGAATGATGGAAAATGCAAAATTATTCTTACAACATCTGGAATGGGAACATATGGGCCTGCTCAAACGTATATTCCAGAGTATTTAAAAAGGGAAAATGCATTAATCCATTTTGTTGGATATTGTGCCGAAGGAACTCTTGGTAGACGTTTGTACGAGTGCGCTTTCGATGATATTGTTGAGGTATCTGGTCTTCAAATAAAGAAAAAGGCGCAAGTACTATTCACTTCTGAATTTTCTGCACATGCAAAGGCTGATGAATTGTTGCAGTTAGCTTCATCGTTTGAAAACATTAGGCTTTTACTCGTAAATCATGGTGAAGTTGAGGCAAAAGCTGCTTATTCTAAGCGTGCGGTAGAAGAAACAAATGCCAAAAATGTTGGCATACTTGGTTTAGACTCACTTGGCAGAGATTATTGCTTTAGAGTCAATGGCTATGGATATTTAAAATCATTTTCTTCAAAATTTATCTAAACTCATTTAAAGTAATTAAGTAAAAAAAGGTGGTAAGAGAAAATTTCCTCTTACCACTTTTTTTACTTATTCTTATAACTACTACACATAGACTCATCTGGTCCACAAGTATCGCAATTTTGTGTTGGTGTAACAATAATTTGTGCTAATTCACATTCTTGTTTTCCATGATTGTTGTGTTTGCAACTTGTTACAGTGCAATTGATTTTTTGATTTTTTTCCATACTAACACCTTGCCTTTACACATATTTAGGTTTTAAACTCGGACTTTCCTATAACCACTAATGTTAGTATGTACACTTTTTCAAAAAATATTTTATTCTTTTTGTTTTAATTTTAAGTAGCCTAATTCTTCCCAAGAATTGTAAGCTAAATTAATTTTAAATAATAATTTTGGTTTTGCTCCTGCTCTATTTTTATCTACCACACACGCATAATAACGAATGTCTGGATTTTTTTCTTCTTTTATTTCTATATTTTCATTGCTAACTTCTTCTAAAGAATATTCATAGTCTTTTAAACTTTCTTTATTTATCTGTTTCATTAAACAAAGTGTATCTAAAACTTCTTTAACTGTTCTACTAACTGCTAAATCGTTTACATCTAGGTTGATTGGAAGAGTTGTACTTTCGGCCAATTGCAAAGTTGAGCAAATAAAAATGTCAAAATTTTGTGCCAAGTTTGAAAGTATTGTTGCAGTCTTTTTTAGCTCTTCTGCTACTCCTATATTTGCTGTATCTGTTTTTAAAGTATCATAAAAAATATATTCTATTTTTTCTTTATAATAATAGTTCATAATTACTTTTCTTAGTTCGTCATTTGTATGGTCTGTAATATTTATAAAATATATAGAATTTTTCATTTCTTTATTTACCCAGTCAGTTGCAGCAATTGTTCTATTATATTCACTAGAAACTTTTGAAAGTCTTTTAGCAAATTCTGCTTGTGTTTCTTTTTCTTCTTTTAACACAAATCCATCTTCGTCTACTTTAACTTTTGCATTAATATCTGGCCTAAACTTAAACTCTAAAAGTTCACCTTCTGTTTTTCTTAACATTTGGCCATGTCTTTTTTGTATTTCTGGATTGTTTATAATTGTAGTAATTAAGCACAATCTCATTTTTTCTTCTGACATCTCGTTTGAAATAATTAGAACTTTCTTTTTATGTACAAATGCTGTATATGCCGCCAAATTTATTGTGAATCTACTTTTTCCTGAGTTTGAAGGCATTGCAAATGCCATTGTTTCGCCTTTTCTTATTCCCTTAAACACTGAAGAAAGTATAGGAAATGGCATTTCTAGGCCATTTGTTAAATTATTGTCACCTTTTTTCAAAAATTCAGATAAATTTTTATTTAAAATCGCTCTTTTAAATTTTCCGGTATCACTTACTTGTCTTATTGCACTTTCTACTTCTTCTTGTGACATTTCATCATATAACTCATAGCTTGTAATATCTACTATTGCTTCTTGAACCTCTTTTATTGGCACTTCTAAATAATGTTTTCGCAAAATAAATAATTTTTTTAATTCTGTATAAACTTTTTCCATTTTATAGTCTGAACCTGCCAACTTTTCTTTTAGTTGCATTTTCAAATCATAAGATTCTTCTGTATCTTTAGCAAAGTTAAAACCTTTTTTGGCTATTTCTGGGGTATAATTTCCTCCGTCTGTAAATAATACTCCCTTATATAAATTCAAAATGCTTTCATCTTCAAAGTAGCAATCTTCATAAAGGAAATAATATTTTACAATAAGTTTTGGGTCATTTAATAAAAGTCCCATATAAATGTACTCTAATTCTAAATTGCTTAATTTTTTAGGATACATTCCCGTTTGTTCATTTGCTTGTTCTTGTTCTTGCTCTTCTTTATCATTTTCAATTTGTAAATTTTTTAATTTTTCAACTGCGGTAATAAAATCACCATTTATTAGGCATTCTTTAATTTCTTCTATTGTTATTTTATTTTCTTCTGTTTCTGGTATTTTATTTAACAATTCATATATTTTTTTTACATTTTCTGTTTCCATATATTACAAAATCTCCTTTTCTTTTGTTATATGTTTTTTATACCATTATTTTATTTCTTTTGTTTAAATTTGTAAAGCTTTTATAAAACTTTTTATTTATCATTTTTGCTTTCCTCTTCTTTGTTTGAAGTTATACATTTTTGTGGTTTTTTAAAACTCAAATACCAATTCATGCCGATTTCTATTTTTACTAATTTCTTCGTTTCTTTTTTGCAATTGCTTAAAAGTTGTTGGCGCTGGCACAATAATTGGCTCACATGGCACCCAGTTTGCTGGTGTTGAACCACTACTTTCTTTTGATGTTTGAAGTGCTTCTATGCATCTTAATATTTCTGGAATGCATCTTCCTATGTTTAATGGATACACTAATATTAATCTTATTATTCCTTGGTCATCTATTATAAATACGTTTCTTACGGTTTCTGTTGTGCTTACATCATTTGAAATCATTCCATACTTTCTTGCTATTTTCCCATTTCTATCTGCTATTATTGGAAATGGTATTACTATCCCTGTTTTACAATAAATATCATATGCCCATGCAAGATGTGAAGGGTTGCTATCTACACTCAAACCTATCAAGCAAGTGTTTAATCTTTCAAAATACATATTTGCTTTTGAAAAAGCTATCATTTCTGTGGTGCATACGGGGGTAAAGTCACCAGGGTGTGAAAACAGTACTACCCATTTTCCCCTATATTGATTTAAGGATATTTTTCCCATTGTCGTTTCTGCCTCAAAATCTGGTGCTTGCATTCCTATTTTTACATTTCCATTCATCATTATTTCATAATCCATAACAAAATACTCCTCCTCATATTTTTTATATATAATATGAGAAGAAGCCTTTTTTGTGTTTATTTATTTTTTTCTTTATGCTTTTTTTGTACGCTTGTACTACAATCTGGCGTAACAATTCCTTCGCTAGTTTTAGTTCCCGTTGGTCTATATCCATAGCTTTTTCTTGGTGATGCTACAATACTTGAACTTGGTTTTCTTGATTTTCCTACTACATTTCTACTTTCTCTCATTTTTGGTTCCTTCCTTAAAAAATTCAATACTTTTGATTTCTTCTGCTTTGATTAATATTCCATCTGTATTCTTCTTTTTAGTCCATTTATTATTTTTATCTATTTCAAATACTTCATTTATGTATATATCTCTTTCTTTTTCATTTTGTGAAATATATGAGTCTGAACCTAAAAAGCCCGCTATAATATTATCATCTTTTAAAGTCACAATAACCCATTCTGAAGATATATTTTTAAATTTAAAGTCCCAAGCTGAAGGTTCTGTATCTACTGAAGCAAGATTAAAGTGCGTACATATTTTTTTAATTACATCTTTCTGTGCAATAAATATTATAACTAAAGCTATCACAGTTGGGCTTAAAAAGATAATTATAAACATCACCAGCCACAATAATACATAATGTTCTTTCCAGCAATCTATATTGCTATAAATATTGTATATTAGTATTGACCATATAAAAAAATTAAAAAAACTATATATAAAATATTCTAAAATTTTTGTATTATACTCATTTTCTCCTTTAGGTATAACTCTTCTTGTAATACTTGTGACTATACTCCCTGGAATGACAAATGCAACTGCAGCTATTATTGTATATATTATTTCTTCCAAATTTACTCTCCTTACTTAAATATTTTTTTCATCACTCCATTTTTCATATCATTAATATTGAAAATATTATCCATATTGTCAAATGTTTCTCTTAAGTTATTTTTTGCTGATATCCATCCCATTCCATCTATAACCCAAACAAACTCAAATCCAACTACTTTATCCGCTTCTTCTGCAATCATTTTGTAACTTCTAGCTGTTTCATTTAGTTTTGAACCTCCTGATGCATAAAAATTTGTTTCTATTCCATAAATACAATTATCTGTTTTCACAACGAAATCGAATCTTTTGGTTGAAGTATTTTTATTACTAATAAATGACATATCTAATTTCCATTTTTATCCTCCAAATTCAAATATAATATACCATATTTATTTGTTTTTCTCAATAATATTAGGATATTCTTTCAAAATTATTCTACTTGAATAATTTTGCAGGAAGAGGGAGACGTCCCGAATACCAATAAGAGCCTAAAAGCGTGGCTTTTAGCAGGATACTCAAAAAATATAGAGGCGACATTTTGACGCCCCTATAAAATTATAGAACTATTATATAAATTGTAATTTATCGAGATGATTGTAACATAAAAGTTAGATATTTTCAAATCAATATATAACTTTCTAAATTTTATTATGCATGTATAATATTTGTATTCTTTGAAATTTCACTATTAGTTGTTACAATATCATAATTACTCAAATTATGAATATCCTTATTTCCTGTTATTCTTGCAAAAGTTTTTAATTCATCATTTACAACATTAAAATAATTCTCTAACCTTTTACTGCTTTTTTCAATATTTAATCTTTTTCTTAATTCTGAATCTTGTGTTCCTACTCCTACCGGACACATTCCATTATTGCAAACTCTGTACTGTTGGCAAGCAATTGCCATCATTGCAGCTGTTCCAATAGCGATAGCATCTGCTCCCATTGCAATTGCCTTAGCAAAATCTGATGAAGTTCTTAGTCCTCCCGTTATGACAAGTGATATATCTTCTCCATGCTCATCTAAATATTTTCTTGCTCTATATAGTGCATATATTGTAGGTACTGTTGTTGCATCTTTTATGATTTTAGGGCTTGCACCTGTTGCACCACCTCTCCCATCTATTGTAATAAAATCCGGCTTTGCAAAACAAGCAAATTCTAGATCCTCTTCTATATGTCCTGCTGCAAATTTCACACCAATTGGTCTTCCTTCTGATTTTTCTCTTAATTCATCTACTAGAGATTTTAAGTCTTCTTTTGTTTCAATCTCTTTAAATTTAGATGGACTAATAATATCTTCTCCTACTTTTTTACCTCTTATTTTTGCAATTTCTTCTGTTACTTTTTCTCCGGGTAGGTGTCCTCCCATTCCTGGTTTTGTTCCTTGACCTATTTTAATCTCTATTGCACTTACCTTTTTTAAGTTTTCATCCGTAACACTATATTTATTTGGTACATATTCAAAAATATATTCATAAGCATTTTCAAATTCTTCTGGTAATATTCCACCTTCTCCGCTACATATTGCTGTTTTTACATTTTTCGTTCCTATGGCCAAGGCTGTTTTGGCTTCTTTTGATAATGCACCGAAAGACATATGTGTTACAAATACAGGTGTTTCTAAAATCATTGGCTTTTTCGCATTTTTACCAATTACTGTTCTTAGACTAACTTCTTCATCCTCAAAAAGTGGCATTTTGCTAAGTTGTCCACCTAGAATTAGAATATCATTCCAGCTAGTTACAGGTAACTTTGTTCCCATTGCTGAAATAATACTTTTTCCTGTAATAGCCATTGTATGGATATCTTCCATTCTTTGTTCTACTTCGTCTGTACTACGAGTATATTCTTTTAAATAGTTTTCTAGCTTATTTTCATTCTTTCTTGTTTCTTCTTTAGATTCTACTTTTTCTTCTTGTTTTGCATCTTCTTCTACTAATTTAAACATATTCTTTGGTGCAAAACACATTGGACATTTCCAATCATCTGGTAAATCTTCAAATTTAACTCCCTCTTTTTCTTCATCATAAATATGTCCACATAATTGACATTTATATTTAGCCATTTTTTCCTCCTTTTTTAATTTCAATAAGAGATACAAAAAGGTATCTCTTATTTTACTAATATATTAATAATTTTCTGCTTTTATTTCAAAATATGCTTTTGGATGACTACAAACTGGGCAAATTTCTGGTGCTTCTTTACCAATTACAATATGTCCACAATTTCTACATTTCCAAATTTTATCTCCATCTTTAGAAAATACTAACCCATCTTCTACATTTTCTAATAATTTTTTATATCTTTCTTCATGTTCTTTTTCTATCTTTCCAACCGCTTCAAATAAATATGCTATTCTATCAAATCCTTCTTCCTTTGCTTCTTTTGCCATTCTATCATACATATCTGTCCATTCAAAATTTTCTCCTTCTGCTGCTGCTTTTAAATTTTCAGCTGTAGATGGTATATCTTCATCATGTAATAGTTTAAACCATAATTTAGCATGTTCTTTTTCATTATCTGCTGTTTCTTGGAATATTGCTGCTATTTGCTCATATCCTTCCTTTTTAGCTTTGCTTGCAAAATAGGTATATTTATTTCTTGCTTGTGATTCTCCTGCAAATGCCTCCATTAAATTTTTTTCTGTTTTTGATCCTTTTAATTCCATTTTTTATTCCTCCTCATACTTTATTTTAGATTTACATTCTTCACATATTCCATATAAAATGATACTGTCTACATTAGTAATTACACTCGTTTGATTATGGATCAATTCTTTTAGTTTTTCCTTCTTAAACTGATACATAAAATCAAAAACTTTTCCACATTTGTTGCATATTACATGATAATGTTCTTTATCGATATAATCATATTTGTCTGGTCCAGTTAATACTTTTATTTTCTTGATAGTTTTATTTTCCAATAAAACATTTAAATTTCTATAAACTGTACTTTTACTAATAGTTGGATTATCTTGATGTACTTTATCATATATTTGTTCCGCTGTTGGATGATTTAAATACTTAAATGTTTCTAGTATAATTTCTCTTTGCTTAGAATAGTTATTCATGTATCCTCTTTCTAAATTAGGAATTATTCCTAATTTTGTTTTATTTTATATTATTTCATATAGTTTGTCAATAACTTTATGATTATTATTACTCAATTTTTTATAATTAGAAAGATAATTTGAGCGATAGTCTAGTAGACAAGTGCCTCACGACACTAGCCCCTATACAGAACCGTACGTGCA
>OLNW01003741.1_pt1 | contig 11429 bp, 9 predicted proteins | sample 1672121 | NCBI WGS metagenome assembly OLNW01 (sample SAMEA3136648, study PRJEB25190) | human gut metagenome
GGCATTTACTATTGGTGTTGTTGAGATTACTGCAGCAGCTAACTTACGTGCATCAGTAACTTTTAATTATTTTGAAGCATATATGATTCTGATGATGATATACTGGGTAATCATTCTGGTATTGGAGCGTATCGAGGCTATAATTGAACAAAAATTTGATGTTATTTACAAAAAATAAGGATGGTGCCAGTAATGATAAAAATAGAGAATCTTCATAAAAACTTTGGAAAATTAGAAGTTTTAAAGGGGATTGATTTAGAAGTAAAAAAAGGTGAGATTGTTGTAATCATTGGTTCTTCTGGAACCGGAAAATCAACACTTCTCAGATGCTTGAATTATTTGGAAAAACCAGAGGAAGGAAAAATAACAATCGGAGATATTACCGTTGATGCAAAAACTTGTGATAAGAAGCAAGTGAATGAACTCAGAAAGCATTCTGCTATGATTTTTCAAAATTATAACCTTTTTTTGAATAAAAATGTTTTGCAGAATGTTATGGAGCCTTTGGTTACTGCAAAAAAAATGAATAAGAATGAAGCTGAGGAAGTTGCAAAATATTATCTAGAACAGGTAGGAATGAGTGATAAGTTAAAGCAATATCCGGTAACATTATCTGGTGGGCAGCAACAACGTGTGGCAATTGCCAGATCTCTTGCGGTACAGCCTAATGTTCTGCTGTTTGATGAACCAACATCTGCACTTGATCCAGAGTGGGTGTTGGAAGTGTTGGAAGTCATTAGGGATTTAGCAAAACAGCATTTTACAATGATTATTGTAACCCATGAGATGCAATTTGCAAAGGAAGTAGCCAGTAGAGTTATTTTTATGGAAAAAGGTGTGGTTGTAGAGGAAGGAACTCCGGAAGAAGTGTTGGAGAATCCTAAAAATTCACGTACAAGAGCATTTTTAAGATTAGAAAAAAGAAAAGAAGATTTTAAAATTGTTCATTCAATGAATTATGAAGAAATGATTCCGATGTTTATTGAGGCGGGTCTTGAAATGGAGCCAAACGAGAAACGACCATTAGGACTTTTACAATGTTACGAATTGATAGATAATAATACTGGAAGACGTATCGGTGGTGCTTCTCTGGTGTATATGTGTGATGAATATGTAATCAAGACAGTGGCAATTGAGAAAGCATATCAGGGAAAAGGTTTAGGAACTGATTTGGTAAAGTCAATCATGCAAGATGCAAAAAAACGAGGGGCAACGAGAATATACTTGAATGCTAAAGTTCCAGAATTTTATAAAACACTTGGATTTACTATTGTGTCACATGATGAAGCGCCAGATATTTCAACCTGTCATTTATGCCATCGTTATCATAATGGATGTGAATCGGAGATTATGATGAAGGATTTGTAAGATGAAAGAAAGAGTAATATATAAAGAACGTAAAAATACAAATTGTGAAAAATGGGATGGCCTTTTGGAGGAGTATGGAAGAAGAGATCTTCTTCCTGTATGGGTAGCTGACATGGATTTTGAAGCACCCTCTTGTGTGCAGGTTGCACTCCAAAAGTATATTGATTTTAATGTTTATGGCTATTATCATGTACCGGATTCATTTTATGATTCAATTATTTCTTGGGAAAAAAATTATCAAGGGTATCGAGTGAAAAAAGAATGGATTCGCTTTATTCCTGGTGTAGTTCCGGCAATCTATTGGTTGATACAAATGTGGACTCAGAAAGAGGAGTCTGTTTTGATAATGCCACCGGTTTATTATCCATTTTTTAATTCTATAAAAGAAACCGGAAGACAATTAGTGGAGTGTCCGCTTTTAAAAGAGGATGAATACTACAAAATGGATTTAGAACTGTTTGAAAACAAAATACTGAAAGAGAATGTAAAAGTATTTATTCTGTGTTCACCACATAACCCTGTTGGACGTGTTTGGACGAAAAAAGAATTACAAGCAGTATTGGATATTTGTAAAAAAAACGAAGTGTATGTAATTGCCGATGAAATTCATCAAGATATCGTTATGAGCGGTTACAAAAAAGTATCAGCTGCAACATGTGGTAATTATGATGAGTATCTAATTACGCTGACATCGGCATCTAAGAGTTTTAATATAGCAGGTTTTCAGTGTGCTTATGCAATTATACCAAATGACAAAATCCGTGAAGATTATGACCAATTAGCAAAAAAAATTCATTTTACAGAGGGTAACAATTTTTCATATATTGCTACACAGGCAGTATATGAACATGGACGTCCGTGGTTAGAAGCCGTTTGCAACATTGTAGAAAGTAATTACTTTTATTTAAAGAATGAATTGAAAAAAGTCATGCCAAAAGTGAAGATTGCTCCGTTAGAAGGAACGTATCTCGCATGGCTTGATATGTCTGATTATGTGGATCCAAAACGAATGAAAGAAACTATTCTGGATAAATGTCATCTAGCAGTTGATTTCGGAGAATTGTTTGGTGGTGAAAATTACAAGTCACATATCCGATTGAATCTAGCAACTTCAAGAGAGAATATTGAAGAAGTAGTAAAGAGATTGCAATTAGTAACTAATTAAAAAAGTTATTTGAGTTTTGTTGTAGGTCCAAATAGATTTATGATCAATCTAGAATAATCTCATTTATACGCCCCCATTAAGCTACGTGATCATCCAGTAAAAGGATTGGATAATAGCAGGATGCCAATAAATGCATAGGCGGAATTTCAAGCATGTAGGAAATGACGTGGCAGTTTAATGATGAAAAAGTTATGGGGAATCTATATTCTTTCATGGGAGAATCCAGGAAAGAGTATCTTCCCCATGGTATTACGGAAAATGAATTTTTGGAGAGGCTGGATCCATTGGAGCTGGAAAAAATGCAGAAAGATATTGCCTATTCCATGATCCGCAGAAAATCATTTAATGATGCCAGAGTGTTGAAAAAATCGCAGGTTATCATTGATGCTACAGAACTGGATGAAGGATACCAGAAAAAGAATGATTATTATCTGAGTCAATGTTATAACCGAGGAAAAGTAGATGAATTAGTGAAATCAGAAGTATCTGTAATAAGTACTTCTGATTTCTTATCTGGTAATTGCAGTGTGAGATGGGCTGAACTCACACATTGACAAAGCCGTAAAATTATGTAATAATTATCATGATTTTGGACTATGAACATATGTAAGTACAGAAGATGTAGTGAAGCAGAGATGAAGTGTCACCGGCTGAGAGCATTTCACGCGAACCTTTTGGAAATTTCAGTATGGGAGTCTTCCGATGAAAAGCATTTGCCTGGCAGATGCGCTAAGTTGGATGTTCGTGTAGCAGATCGAATACACATAAAAGAGTGCAGAGTTATAAGGACTCTGAAATAGGGTGGTACCGCGAGTAACATCGTCCCTTGTTAATCACAAGTGGCGGTGCTTTTTTTATTTTCAATAAAATGTTTACGTCCAAAGTTAAGCATAATTTCAAAATATGGAATATTTTGAAAGTTAGCTCTGAACAGTAACTTAAAATAAAAAGAGACGCTGAACTTAAAGAGTAGTAGAAAGGGGAATTAGAATGAAGGATAAAATCAACAGTATTTTATCAGAAGTGAAAACTAAGATTTCTGAAGCAGCAAATGAAAATGAACTGCAGAATGTGAAGAATGCATATGTTGGAAAACAGGGTGCGTTAAGTATGTTAATGAAGGAGATGCCGAAGCTTGACGCAGCGCTTCGCCCGGAGATGGGAAAGGTGCTCAACCAGGCTAAGAATCAGGTGACAGAGCTGATCAACTCTAAGAGAACAGAGCTGAAGCTGAAAGCTTCTGAGGTTTCACCGGACTTTGACTGTTCTGTACCGGGAATCCTGCCGCCGAACGGAGGACTTCACCCAATCACACAGATGTGCTATGACCTGAACGATGCATTCCGTTCTATGGGATTTGAGATTTTCCAGGAGGATGACATCACAAGTGAGTTATATGCATTTGATAAACTGAACTTCCCTCCGAATCATCCGGCAAGAGAGAGTATGGACACATACTGGCTGGAGGGTCATGACAGTGGAAGCACAAATGAAAAGCTTTGCCTGAGACCACATTTGACAGGAGGAAGTGTCCGTTACATGCAGACACACAAACCGCCGTATCGTTTTGTATATCCGGGACGTGTATATCGTAATGAGACAACAGATTCACATCATGAGAGAGCGTTCTTCCAGTATGAGGCTCTGATCGTGGATAAGGATATCAAGTTCACAGACGGAAAAGTTATGATCCAGAGCATTTTAAGTAAGGTGTTCGGAAGAGATGTTCCGGTAAGAATGCGTTCCGGTTTCTTCCCATTTGTAGAGCCAGGATTTGAGATCGACATGGAGTGTCAGGTGTGCGGCGGAAAAGGCTGCAGCGTATGTAAACATGTGGGCTGGATCGAGGTTATGCCGGGTGGATCCCCACATCCAAATGTACTTCGTGCAGCAGGACTGGATCCGGATGAGTACACAGGTTTCTATGTAAACATTGGTCTGGACAGACTGGTCATGATGCGTTACGGCGTAGATGACGTAAGATTGTTCCACAGTGGCGATTTAAGATTCCTGAGACAGTTCAGATAAGCGGAGGAGAATAAAGATGAAATTATCATTATCATGGATTAAAGATTTTGTAAATATCCCTGAAGATATGGATATGAAACAGCTTGCATATGATCTGACTATGGATACTGTTGAGGTTGAGGACGTCGAGTACCTGGCAGACCGTTTTGACCATATGGTAGTAGGTGTGATCGAGGATATCGAGCCACATCCAAATGCAGATAAGCTTCGTGTCTGCAAAGTAGACATCGGTGACGGTGAGATCAAAGACATCGTCTGCGGTGGTATCAATCTGGAAAAAGGTATGCGTGTTGCCGTATCCTGCCCGGGAGCAATTGTCCGCTGGCATGGTGAGGGAGAGCCTGTTGAGATCAAGAAGTCTAAACTTCGCGGTGTGGCTTCCTACGGAATGATTTGTGCATCTGACGAGATCGGACTGGGAGATCTCTTCCCGGCATCTCAGGAAGCAGAGATTCTTGACCTGTCCGCATTTGATGTACCGGCAGGAACAACTCTGGCAGATGCCCTTGATTTGAACGACGTTCTTCTTGAGATTGATAACAAATCAATGACAAACAGACCGGATCTGTGGGGACACTATGGTATCGCCCGCGAGATCGCAGCATTATACAATTTGCCACTGGCTGAGATCAAGCCATTTGAGACAGATGTACAGTCTGATTTTAATGTAGAGATTGCTGATCCAGACAGATGTCCAAGATATATCGGAGTAGAAATGTCTGGTGTAAATGTAAAAGAGGCACCATATCAGATGCAGAGTAGAATCTGGAAGGTTGGTATGCGTCCAATCAATGCATTGGTTGACATTACAAACTATGTGATGCTCGCAACTGGTAACCCGACACATGCATTTGACGCAGATAACATTTCTGATCACATCGTTGTAAGACATGCAGCAGAAAATGAGAAGTTACTTCTTCTTAATGACAAAGAGCTTTCTCTTTGTACAGATGATCTTGTAATTACAGATTCCGAGGGACCTGTTGCACTGGCCGGTGTTATGGGTGGAGCAAAGGATTCTATCCTGCCTAAGACAGAGCGTGTCATTCTTGAGGTCGCAAACTTCGAGGCAGCAGGAATCAGAAGAACTGCACTTCGTTATGATAACCGTACAGAAGCTTCTTCAAGATATGAAAAAGCTATCGATCCTGAGAGATGCGGCCAGGCACTTGCGCTTTCCATGCAGTATTTCAAAGAGCTGTATCCGGAAATGAAAGTGACAGGTTACTGTGATAAATATGTAAAGAAACTCAAGAGAGCTGAGATTGATGTAAACCTTGTATGGCTTGAGAAGAGACTTGGAAAGCATCTGACAAATGATGAGATCCAGGGCAAGCTTGAGAAACTTGGATTTGATGTACAGATCAATGGTGAGGACATGCACGTTATCGCTCCGACATGGCGTTCTACAGGTGACATTTCCATTAAAGATGATGTAATGGAAGAAGTTGCCAGAATGTATGGATACGACAATTTCGAGCCAACATCATTTACAACAACATTTGACAGTGCAATCAATCAGAAAGATCAGGATCTTGTAAGAAATATGAAAGAGTTCCTTGCAATTCGTTGTGGAATGCAGGAAATCTACACATATCCTTGGGTAAATGATGTATATCTGAATGCAATTATGCAGACGACAGAAGGAATGCTTCGTCTTTCAACACCACCGGCACCGGATCTCAGTTACCTGCGTGCTTCTCTGCTTCCGAACATTTGCGAGGCAGTTGCAAAGAATGAGCGTTACTTCAATGATTTCTCAATCTTTGAGGAAGCTCAGGTATTCCATGATGCGAACTATACTTCACCATACGACAAGTCTGAGTTACTGCCAGAGCAGCGCCGCCATATTGCCGGAGCATTTGCAAGCAGCGTGAAAGATGTGAAAGAGCTCTTCCAGGAAGCAAAAGGTGTTCTGGAGTATATGCCACGTTATACACATCAGGCAGCATTTGAGTTCAGAAAAGAAGAGAAACCAGTATGGGCTGACAATGTAGTATGGCTCAACATTTACCGTGGAGATGAGAAGATTGGTGATATGGGACTTCTGGCTAAGAAGGCATCTATGGACTGCGGAATCAAGAATCTGTCCGTAATGCTCTTTGAATTAGATGTTCTGAAACTGAAACCACTCATTTCCAGAACCAATAAATTCACTCACCTTGCAGCATATCCGGAGAACGAGTATGACATTTCCATGCTCTTTGACTCCAATGCAGTATGGAGTGATATGCATGAGGCAATTCTTGGCAAGAAGAAAGCCAGCGAGTTCCTTAAGAAAGCAGATTTCGTAGATGAGTACCGTGGAAAACAAATCCCACAGGGCAAGAAATCTGTGACAATCAGACTGACCATCGGATCTAATGAGAAGACACTGACTTCCCAGGAGATTGAAAATGTAGCAAATCAGGTTATGAAGAAGCTGCAGAAGAAGATGGGAGCAGAGCTGAGAACTCAGTAAAAATGTGTTAGATAATTCGACATAATATAATAATCCAGCCAGCTGTCATCAGATATGATGAATTTTTACAAATTTTGCTGCGCTATCTATTAAATCTGTGCGTGCAAACTCGCCAAAGGGCGGCTCAGACAGTGCACTTACAGATTAATGATGCTCGCAAAATGTTGTAAATTCCTCAATTATCTGAGTAACAGTTGGCTGGATTTTGTTATGTGCGACGTTATTGGGAGGAGGAAGGGTATGAAGAACTGGACAGACTCAGTGCGGACGAGAAGAAACGTCTGGAGTATGAGACGAGATTGAAGTATAAACGGGACAAGTATGCGCAGCTTCATTATGCGACCAGGATTGGAAGAGAAGAAGGTGAGTATCTTGCGGTTATACAACATGAATCGAACTGCTTAGTATATACAAAAATAGTCTTGTGATTTTTACTAATGAAATATCCATACACTTTGGTGGAGATGTATAAAAATTACACAAAAATCGGCATAACTTACTTGACAATTGTGCAATTTAGAGACTATAGTTAAATATAAACGTTCTGATTTAGAGCTATTTTCTAAAATATTTCATATTATAGAAAACTGTTAGAAATTCAGTATATTTTTTGAGAAATCATTAAAAAAGTGCGAGTTTTTTAGAGAGTTCTGTGATGATATGTGGCTTTGGTCAGACAGATAACAAGAAGGGGGCGGCTTATGAAATCTGTGATTGAAAGACTGGATGATATTGAGAACACTGCGCGCAGTATTGTGGCGAAGGCAGAAGAAGATAAGAGTCAGGTTGAGCAGGAGATTCAGGAGCAGAGAGATCAGTTTGATAAAGAACTGGATGAGAACTTACCAGAATCCGGGAAGATGGAAAGCGGCAGGTCGATGAACTCCTGAAGAGTCAGCGTGAGAAGAATCACGAGGCAGTTCAGACATTGGAAAAGGAATATGAGACGGCTCATGCAGTTTATGCAGAAGGTATTTTGCGTCATATAATAGAAGTGTAATATAAGATGCCAGTGGGAGCGTGAAGCGAGGAGTAAACCACAGGTATCAGAATTTCAGACATTTCAAAAAGAAATATAGCGAGGAAGAGAACAATGGGCAATGTGATGGCATACAGCGGACTTACGACGAAGATCCGCGCAATGCAGGCAAAGCTTCTTACACAGGCTGACTATGAGACTATTTCCGGTTTTACGGATGTTGTGCAGGTGGTGGAATTTCTGAAGACGAAACCGGCCTACGCAGTCTATATGGATCAGTTGGAACTGGCGCATCTTCATCGAGGTGATATTGAGAAGATGTTGTATCAGTCTCTGTATAATGATTACACAAGAATCTTCCGGTTTGCGGGAATCGACCAGAAGAAATTTCTGAAGATTTACTGGAAGAAATATGAAGTCAGTGTGATCAACTATTGTCTGAGAATCGTATTTAACCATTATGACAAGCCTTATGACCTGGATTATAAGAAGGAATTTTTTGATAAATATTCAAAACTTTCTATTGATAAGTTGATAACTTCCACAAATATCGACGAACTTGTGGATAACTTACGGGGCAGTGAGTATTATAAAGCATTAAAACCAATCCGGGATTCCGGGGCAGCGACATTATTTGACTACGATCAGGCACTGGAGCTTTACTATTTTACTAATTACTGGAGGCGGGGAAGAAAGGTATTCTCCGGAAAATCCAGAGAGCGTTTTTCAAGAGATGTGGGAATCAAGATGGATCTCATGAACATTCAATGGGTGTACCGTGCGAAGCAGTATTATCGTATGCTTCCGGCAGAAATTTATGCACTGACGCTTCCATATCATTTTCATTTAAGTACGGAAGAATTTAAGGCAATCGTGGAAGCACCGAATGTGGAAGAGATGAAAAAGCAGATTGAGAATACTTACTATGGAACACATGTCCACATGAAAGAGGGGCAGTCCATAGAAAAGAGTATCAAAGATATTTTACGGGATCTCTATATATCTGACAGGCAGAAGGATCCTTACTCCGATGCAACGATGCACGCATTTTTATTCTTGAAGGAGCAGGAAATCGACAAGCTGACGACAGCGTTAGAGTGTATCCGTTATGGACTGACCAGACAGGAGATATTGACATATTTGGGAGGTGAGAGCAAGTGATTGTAAAAATGAGATTCTTAAATATCAGCGGTCCGAGAGATGACATCGACCGGGTATGCGAGAAATATCTGTCAAAATATGAGATGCAGATTGAAAATGCGGTGACAGAACTTAAGACGACGGAAAATATCATGCCGTTCGTGGAAGTGAACCCGTACAGAGATCCGCTTGCAAAGGCAGAGCAGTTCGCACAGCTTCTGCCGGAGGACGGGGAAATTCGGGCAGATCTGTCAGGATCAAAGGATGATATGCTGGCGCTGATCCGGGATCTGAATCATGATTATCTGGGACTTGTGGAAGACAGAGAAAGGCTGAAGCTCAAGAAGGAAGAATTGCTTGGAAAGGAAAATGTCCTGAAACCATTTTCTGCGTTGAAAGTGGATGTTCATAAAGCATTGCAGTATCAGTACATGCAGGTACGGTTCGGACGCATTTCGCTTGACTATTACAGACGTCTTGAAAAATATCTGGCCGACAGCCTGAATGCCATATTTCTGGAGGCTGGAAAAGACAAAGGTTTTGTCTATGGCTGTTACATAGCGGCAAATGCGGATATTGCGAAAGCGGATAACACATTCCGGGCACTGCATTTTGAGAGAATTGACGTGACAGATGCTTACATCGGAACTCCTAAAGAAGCGTGTGAGAAGCTGGATCAGGATATTGAAGCAGTGCAAAAAGATATTGACGCAGATGAGGATAAGATTACAGCACTTATGAAACGTAATGCAGCCAAGCTTCTGGGAGCGAGAAAGAGACTGCAGGAGCTTGCGGACAACTTTGATATCCGTAAACTTGCAGCGAGAGTGACCAGTGAGGATGAGAGGGATGAGTTCTATATCTTATGTGGCTGGATGAGTGAAAAGGATGTAGATGCGCTTCTTGCTGAGACCCAGGATGACGATAAGATCAGTATCATGGTCGAAGATGAGCGTGACCAGTATTTTGGTGATCCCCCGACAAAGCTTGAGAACCCGAAGGTATTTAAACCATTTGAAATGTTTATCAAGATGTACGGACTTCCGGCTCACGATGAGATGGACCCGACCATGTTCGTGGCACTGACCTATACATTTATATTCGGAGCCATGTTCGGAGATCTTGGCCAGGGCTTCTGCCTCTTTGCAATTGGCGGAATCCTGTATCTGACAAAGAAGATCAATCTGGCAGGAATTATTTCCATTGCAGGTATTTTTTCCATGTTCTTCGGATTTATGTTCGGAAGCGTATTTGGATTTGAAGATATTATTGAAGCCCGCTGGTTAAGGCCTGTATCGGCAATGACGAATCTGCCGTTTATCGGGCAGCTTAACACCGTATTCGTCGTTGCCATTGCATTTGGTATGGCACTGAATATTCTGGTGATGATCTTCAATATTATCAATTCGGCGAAAGCCCACGATAAGGAAAATATGTTATTCTCCACCAATGGTGTGGCAGGACTTGTATTTTATGGATTCCTGGTACTGACAGTAGTACTTTATATGACCGGACACAAGACTCCGGGAAATGTAATGCTTGTGATTTTCCTTGGAATTCCGGTGCTCCTCTTTGTATTTAAAGAGCCACTTGGAAATCTGGTAGAGAAACGTCATAAGAAAATGGAAGGCGGCAAGGTCATGTTCTTTGTACAGGCATTTTTTGAATTGTTCGAGACCATGTTAAGCTACTTCTCCAATACCATTTCTTATGTGCGTATCGGAGCATTTGCAGTGAGCCATGCGGCAATGATGGAAGTTGTACTGATGCTCTCCGGAGCGAGTGCGGGAAGCACGAACTGGATCATATTTGTCATCGGTAATATCATAGTCTGTGGACTGGAAGGACTGGTAGTTGGTATCCAGGTTCTGCGTCTGGAATATTACGAGATGTTCAGCCGTTTTTATAAAGGAACAGGAAGAGAATTCAAACCATTTCATAAACAGAGCGAGTAGGAGGAAGAAGTCATGACATTAACTGTAAAATTATTACTGGTGGCAGCACTGGTACTTGGAATTATCGTACCATTTGGATATTTCCTTAAGGGAGAGAGAAGTAAGAAACGTTACAAACGTGCACTTGGAGCAAATGTTGTCTTTTATTTTGGAGCATTTGCCATCGCAGCGATCATGTTATTTTCCGGAGATCCGGTATACGCTGCAGAGACAACAGCAGCCGCTTCAAATGCAACTGGATTTGGTTATATCGCAGCCGCACTGTCAACCGGTCTTTCCTGTGTCGGTGGTGGTATTGCCGTAGCAAGTGCAGCAAGTGCCGCTCTTGGAGCA
>OLNW01003744.1_pt1 | contig 11423 bp, 8 predicted proteins | sample 1672121 | NCBI WGS metagenome assembly OLNW01 (sample SAMEA3136648, study PRJEB25190) | human gut metagenome
TCCTGACGGTGGTAGAAAGCAGGGATTCTTATGGTTATGAGATCAGTCAGACAGTAAAGAAAGCTGCTGACATTAAAGAATCTACGCTTTATCCGATATTAAAAAAATTACAGAATGCAGGATATCTGACTACTTATTCGCAGGAGTATCAGGGAAGAAAACGAAAATACTACTCGATTACAGAAGAAGGAAAGGCACAGATCGCATATCTGAGTAATGAATGGAAAATTTACAAAGATACGGTGGACGGAATCATTGAAGGGAGGATAAGAGGTTGAGCAGAGAAGAATATCTGAATCAATTGCATAAATATCTGCGTAAGCTTCCGAGACAGGAATATGAGGACGCGATGGAATATTTCACTGAGTATTTTCAGGAGACGGATGAGGAAGGCACAGCAGAACTGATGAAAGAACTTGGCACGCCGAAAGAGGCCGCCCGAGACCTTATGGCCAATCTTCTGGATAAGAAGATTGAAGATCATCAGAACTATGAAGCAGACGGACAGACCAGAGCCGAACAGAAAGGCTCCGGCAAGCATGTGGTGTGGATTGCATTACTGGTGTTATTTGCAGCACCGGTGGGAGCTCCGCTTCTGGCAGCCCTTGCAGCAGTTGTTCTTTCATTAGTCGTGTGTGTATTTGCAGTTTTGTTATGTGTGGTGTTGTTTGCAGCAGCTCTGCTGATGGTTGGTGGCAAGATTTTTATCCGCGGTATACTGGCAGTTCCGTTCTCCATGAGCGGCTTTGCAATGCTTACAGGAAGCGGACTGCTGGCTATTGGAGCAGGCATTCTTGGTGCACTGTTATGTGTATATCTGTGTAAATGGAGCGGCATGCTGATCGTGAAGCTGGTGCGGCGGATCGCAGGCAGAAAGAGAGGTTAGAGCGATGAAAAGATGGGTAAAGGCATGGCTTGCAGCAGGCATCGGATGCTGTGTATGTGGTGCAGTTCTGCTGGGAATCGGTGCCGCAAGTGGTGGAAGTAAATATGTGAAGGAAGCAGATTTGAACCGGCTGGAAGGATCTGCAAAAAGAAGTGATAATGAGGCAGTCCTTGAGAAGACAAAGCTTGAGAACTTCGATTCCGTAGATATTTCCATGTCAGATATGAATCTGCAGGTGGTTAGTTCGGATGATCAGTCCTGTTATATTTCTTATCAGGCCTCTGATCAGAAGAAAGAGCCGATCAGTTATCAGGTAAGGGATGATAAATTAACGATTCAGGAAAATAGTAATGATGGTAAGAGTTATTATCATGTTGATATCGGATTTTTATCAGGACTTTTTGGTGGAAATCCATTTACTACGGATGAAAACGTGGTAACACTTTATGTACCGGAAGGTCAGAAATGGAAGATGGCAAATATTAAATCCGATATGGGCAACGTGCTGCTGAATGACTGTGAGATTGAAAAGGGCAATGTTCAGACGGATTCGGGAGATATGTTCTTTAAAAATTGTGATTTCGATGATTTGAAAGTAGATACTGATATGGGAGAACTTTGTTTTATTGGCAAAGAAGCTATGATGCGTACATGGAGCGTGCAGGTGGACACTGAGATGGGAAATATCAATGCAGATGATGCACTGGGTGGCAAAGTGCTGGAGGATGACGATGACGGTGCTATCTCCTACATACAGAAAGGAATGGGCGGTAATCTGGTGATCAGGACCGACAGCGGAGATATCAGCCTGAAATGCAGATAATAAAAAGGTGTTTTTTTATTCAAAAATCGATATAATATTAATAATGACGTGGAGTGATTTATTCGAAGTAAATCCAACAGGAGGGTTAGATTTTATATGCTGAATATATTTTATGGGAATATGAAAGAAGCAGTCTATAATACGGCAGCATATTTCAAATATGATTATGAAGATGAATGGATCACGGATTCATTTGTAAAAGAAATGGTAAAGGATGTAGATCAGTCAGTTGTTTTAGATAGTGGAGTGATTGACAGTCCGGTTTTAGGGAAAATACCACCCACGGGATTATCAGGTGGGGTAAAAACGTTGATTTTGGTGAAATTTGAAAAAGATAAGATTTTTAATGCATCGACCTGTGGAGATAATTGTGCAAAATGGTTATTGAAAATCGCAGAAACAGAAGACAGAACAGTAAACTTACGTCATCTGATGAGATTTGAGGCAGAACCGTTTAATATCCGCATCCTTAATACAAAGCAGATTGTGCACACTATGGAAGAACTGGTATCTATTGCAGGTGAGTTTGTTTGATGGCAGGAGGGTGCAATGAAAGAAAGACCTTGAGTTCATTATAAACTCTTGGTCTTTCTTTTTTTCGGGACTATTCTTTTTTCACAGCCCCTTTTTTCGTACATTTATAACCATATGACAACAAATTGGCATTGATGCGAAAATAGACGGAGAGTATAATAAAGTGAAAAATATTTGTACTGAAGGAGGGCAGAGTATGGAAACAACAGAAAAAAATCGTTTCAGTATTTTGTTGGAACAACTGATCAATATGGGAGAAGTTAAGAATTCTTCTCTGGCAACAGCACTTCGATATGATCCGAGTTATATCAGCAAATGGATTACAGGGCGAATACTTCCGGCTGAAAAAACAAAACAGAAGGTGCTTCGGGGAATCAGCCAGGAAATTGTCAGACAGAGTACGCAGAGCGGGCTGGAAACGCTGAGTGCAAATTATCAGATTACAGACTGTGAAGAACTGCAGGCTGTAATCTATGACAATTTAGAGGCAGAATATAATTATGTGATGGAATTACAGAAAACATATGGTACATTGGTTGCGCCGAAGATGAGCTTTTTTATGACTTTAAGTCCTGCCCAGTATATTGTGAAGATGCATCATCCGGTGCTCAGACGTGTGAAACAGTTGAACATTGCGGCAGAGATGGATCTGATGGCTTTAAAACATGAATACCGTATGCAGATCATACAGGGAAGTATGCGAAGAGAAGTATACAGAGCATATCCGGATGTCCATTTTTCCCTGCTCATTCATATTCAGCCTGAAAAAATGAATATTATAGAAGACACCATGTTTTTGATGAATGTCATATCAGATATGTCAAGAGTTGATTTTCGATTATATAAAAGCAGTCAGGCAGCAGGACGGATGATTTTTTCTGTTCAGGATGAATTTATGATCAGCGGTATGCTGGTGGATGATAAAAAATGCATGGCTGTCAATGTCAGTACAGAGGCTTCGCATTGCCGGAGTATGTTTGAGACTTTGCGTGAATCGTGCACAAGAGATGCTTTGTTTTACCGCCCGTCAACAATTGACGAATTGATCGTGGAACATATTTATCAGCGTTCGATGCTTGCTATGAACAGGAACTGGTATATAGGACATCTGACAGAACATTTTCTGCCGGATGAATTATTTGAAGAACTGCTGGAGACCTTGAAAAAAGGCATACATGAGGATGAACAAAGTAAAATAGAAGAAGCACAGCTGCGGTATCTGCATGCACTGACCCGGAAAGTATTGGCGGAAAGTCCATCCAGAGTCATTTTCTGCAAGGAAGCCATTGCACAGCTTGTAGTTGAAAAAGAAGTCAATTTTTTTGGTTATCCGATCAGGCTTTCATTAGCACAGGTAAAAACTTATCTGAGGTATTTACAGTCGTTGTGCAAAAATGGAGAAAGTCCGCTGGAGATAAAACTGCTCAGTGGACGACTGACGACGGATTATCAGTATGAGATGACACAATGCATTTTCCTTTCGGACAGCAATTCTTACTTAATATCCAAAACAGAGAACAGAAAAAATAATCTGGCATTGTTTACTCATCCGGAAATGACGAGTATTTTTGACAGGTTTTTCCAGGATATATGGAATATTCAAGATGAAAGATGTCTGTCAGAGTCGGCAGAGCAACAAAGATTTTTTGGCCATATGATTCATAATACAGAGATTCAGACAGATATCTCATTCAATTTTTAACGCTATTTATCATAAGAATTCAAGTCCGTTCATTTTTTTCTATGTTAAACTGTCCCCATCTTACTCAGGAAGAATATGAAAGGGGAAAATGTTATGAATAAAATGATTGGAAAACCGAGTATTGACAAACCATGGATGCAGTATTATCCGCTACAGCTGATACAGGGGCTTGCGATTCCGGAACAGACAGTTTATGAATATCTTATGGAGAGATGTCCTGGTGATGATGTGACAGCGATACATTATTATGGACGAGATATACAGTGGAAGGAAGTAAAAGAGCAGGTTGATCTGACTGCAAGAGCTCTGCGTGCGATCGGCTTTGGAGAAGGAGATCAGATTCCGGTTTTCCTGAGAGCTGTTCCTGAATTTATTTATCTGTTTTTGGCAGCAGAAAAGATAGGGGCATCTGTTCTCTGCAGAGATAACACACTTGAGGAAAACATAGAGGCAGTCAAGAAATCCGGAGCAAAAATGATCATTGCACATGATTTTCTTTCACATGAGGATTTAAACAGATACCGTAAGGAAGCCGGCATTCGAGGAGCAGTCTTGTTAAGTCCGATCCGCAGCGCCATGAGAACCGGGCTGCCGGATTACTGCTGGAACTATCTGGAATCTCTTTATACCGACTATCCTGCTTATGGACCTTATACGATGTCGTGGGATGCCTTTATTTCTGAGGGCGAACAGTTTTCAGGTACTGTGGAGGCAGAGAAAAACATTGACAGACCGTTGTTCAGGGCCTATACAAGTGGTTCAACAGGACCATCCAAGCAGGTGATCCATTCTGCACACACAATGATTGGCAATATGCATCAGATGAATTTCTATGGCGCTTCTTCAGAATTCCGTCCGACCTGGCTGGTTACACAGCTGACTCCATCACTGGTAGCGGTGGTTGTTGCGATGCTTCTGATGCCGTTGGCATCTGATAAACTTCTAATCCTGAGTCCATTTGTTGCACCGGAAGATGTTGATCTGGAAATGATGCATTATCGACCAAACTGCTGGCCATTGATTCCGATGTTTATTGAAATTGTCATGAGAAACGGACGTGTACCGGATGACTATGATATGTCTCATCTGTTTTCCGCAGGTGCCGGCTGTGAGGCTTACAACAACAACCAGTTAAAAAGAGCTCAGAAATTTCTGGAAGATCATCATTGTAAAGCCCGTTTTACAACTGGTTACGGATGCAGTGAAGCTGGATCTAACATGTCATTGCCATTAACAGCTCATCCGATAAAAGATGGAAACGTAGGTATACCGATGCCTCTTACAACGATTTCTATTTTTAAACCTGGAACAGATGAAGAACTGACGTATAACACAATGGGAGAAATCTGTCAGTGTGGTCCGGGAACAATGATGGGATACGATGATCCGGAAGCAACGGAAAGAACGATCAAAATCCATGAAGATGGCAGTCGGTGGCTGCATACCGGTGACATCGGTTATATGACAGAAGATGGAACAATTTATGCTCTGACAAGGGGCGAAGCACCAAGATACGGCGGAGGTTCACTGGCAACACTGCCGATGGAAAACCGTCTTGCAGATGCAGAAGTAGAAGGAATCGATGACGAGTTTTTTGTTATCGTGCAGGATCCGGAACATCACAGATGCTTTATTCCATATTTGTTTGTAGTACTTAATAAAGGTTATACCGTTGATGATATTCGTGAAAAAGTAAAAGAAAGTCTGGAAGACTATATGCAGCCGGTTGACATTATTGCTCTTCCGGAGCGTCCGTTCTTCCATTTCAAAACTAATCGTATCGGATTGATTCATGATATTGAAGCGGGAAAATTTAATAAATAATTTTTCTTTTTCAGAGATGCTCTTTTCCAGGCAGACAAGTGAAATAAAAAAACCTGCTGCCTGGAAGGGAGTATTTTTTTTACTTTATTATTATACGTGACAAACATGGTGGAAATCACGTATACTCAAATCAGGTGAAAAAGTTCGAAATGAAAGGAAGTAGTTTATGAAAAAATGGAAAAAAATTCTGTCAGTCATGCTTGCTGTCGCAGTACTGCTTTTACCTGTGATGGATGTTCCGGTGGAGGCGGCAGACAGCACAAAACAGATAGATGTCCTGTTTACGCATGACACGCATTCACATCTGGACAGCTTCTCGACAATTGTAAACGGAAAGCAGGAAAAAGTAGGTGGATTTGCAAAAATTAAAACGCTGATCAACGAAAAAAAGAAAGAAGATCCGGACACGCTCATACTGGATGGCGGTGATTTTTCAATGGGAACACTGGTCCAGACAGTATATGATACAGAGGCAGCAGAGCTTCGGATGCTTGGATCTCTTGGTTACGATGTGACCACGTTTGGTAATCATGAATTTGATTATCGTTCCAAAGGTCTGGCAAATATGCTGAAGGCAGCCAAAAGCTCCGGTGAGACGCTGCCTGAGATCGTAGTGTGCAATGTGGACTGGGAGAGCATGGAAAAGGCTGGTCTGAGCGATGGCCAGAAACAGATACAGTCAGCATTTGAAACCTATGGTGTGAAGGATTATGTAATGGTTCAGAAGGGTGACGTGAAGATCGCAGTTGTCGGTGTTTTCGGAAAAGATGCCCTGGAATGCGCACCGACCTGCGAATTGTCTTTCAAAGCTCCTATAGAGGCTGTTAAGCAGACTGTAGAAGAGATCAGGAAAAACGAAGAAGCAGACATGATCGCCTGCGTTTCTCACAGTGGAACCTGGGATGATGAGAATAAGTCCGAAGACGAGCTCCTTGCAAAGGCGGTTCCGGATATCGACCTGATCATCAGCGGACATACACATTCAGAGCTGCCGGAGGCAATTCAGCACGGAAACACCTATATTGTGTCCTGCGGGGAATACGGAAGAAATCTTGGTTCCCTTTCGATGACCCAGAATTCTGACGGACGCTGGGATTTGAGCTCTTATGAGCTGATTCCTGTATCGGAAGATGTAGAGGCGGATCAGGAAACCCAGAAACAGATCGATGCATTAATGGATAAAGTGGATACGAATTATCTGGCAGATTTTGGTTATACAAGAAAAGAAGTTCTTGCACAGAATGATGTTGAATTCAACAGTCTGGAAGAAATGGAGACGAAGCATGAAGAATTGAATCTCGGTGATATCATGTCGGATGCCTATGTCTATGCAGTGGAGAATTCCGAGTATTATGATGGGGATCCTGTAGATGTGGCTGTTGTTCCGAGCGGAACCGTGCGTGACACCTATACAAAGGGTGATATTACCGTAGAAGATGTATACAATTCATTTTCTCTGGGGATTGGCAGGGATGGAGTGGCCGGATATCCTCTGATCAATGCATATCTGACAGGAAAAGAACTGAAACTGGTGGCAGAAGTGGACGCTTCCATTTCTGATTTTATGACAACTGCAAGACTTTATTGCAGCGGACTGAATTTTACATACAACCCACATCGAATGATTCTGAATAAGGTAACAGACTGTTATCTGACAAGAGCGGACGGAGAGAGAACAGAGATCCAGGATGACAAACTGTATCATGTCGTAACAGATTTGTATACCGGCCAGATGCTTGGATCGGTAATGAAAATGTCTTATGGACTGCTGTCTCTTGAACCAAAGGACAAGGATGGAAACCCAATTGAAAATCTGGAAGATCAGGCAGTCATGGAAGGTGACAAAGAATTAAAAGCATGGGATGCGATTGCAAGATACATGCAGTCCTTTGATGATACAGACGGAGACGGCATTGCAAATGTGCCGGAATATTATGCGTCACTGCACGATCGTAAGGTTGTGGATAACAGCAAAAATATCATCGATCTGGTAAAGAATCCGAATAAATTTGCGGTAATGATCGTTCTTATCTGTCTGGTCATCCTTGTGATCTTTGTTCTTGTGACAGTCCTGATCCGCAAAGTCGTTCGAAAGATAAGAAAGAAGAAAAGCGGAAAAAAAGAAAAATAAAAGGAACTGAAGTAAAAGGAAAAGTAACTATGTTAACACACTTTAAGGAAAAATATATTGGCAGTGCGTCATTTTACAAGAGATATCTGTGTCTTGCAATGCCAATGATCCTGCAGAATGCCATCACAAACCTGGTGAGCTTTCTTGACAACATTATGGTCGGTCAGCTGGGAACCGAGCCAATGTCGGGAGTTGCGATCGTAAATCAGCTGATCTTTGTGTATAATCTGGCGATCTTTGGTGCAGTATCGGCTGCGAGTATTTTTGGGGCGCAGTATTTTGGAAAAGGGAACCATAAGGGACATATGCATTCCTTCCGGTTTAAGTTATATGCGTCACTGACTATGACGGCGGCTGCAATACTCCTGTTTATGACAAAAGGCTCTACACTGATCTCGTTATATCTGACGGATACAACAGGAAGCGGTGCAACGGAAGCTGCCCTGCAGTATGGCCTGGAATATCTTGCAATCATGATGATCGGACTGATCCCGTTTGCGATTAATCAGTCTTATGCGACGAACATAAAAGAGACAGGTCAGACTCTGATACCTATGATTGCAAGCTTTGCAGCAGTTGGAATTAATGCAGTCCTGGATTATATTCTGATCTTTGGACTTGGTCCGATTCCAAAGATGGGGGTTATCGGTGCGGCACTGGCAACTGTGATCGCGCGTTATATAGAAGCGTTGATCGTAATCGTGTGGGCCCATACGAACAGAGCGAAAAACCGATATCTGGAAGGTGCATATCGCGGATTTGGAATTCCAAAGGCAGAGTTTAAAGCAATCCTTATCAAAGGACTTCCGCTTATGCTCAATGAAGTCTTTTGGGCGGCAGGAATGACAACCGTGACCCAGTGTTATTCCGTTCGTGGGCTGGAAGTCATTGCCGGTCTGAACATAGCGACAACGATCACCAATCTGTTTAATATCATTTATATTCAGCTGGGAGGCTGTATCAGTATTATTGTCGGACAGTATCTCGGTGCAGGCAAATTAAAAGAGGCCAAAGATGCCGATAATAAGATGATTGTTTTCAGCGTATTCTGCTGTGCATTAGTTGCCGGAGTAATGTTGATATTTGGTGGATTATTCCCACAGATTTATAATACGTCCGAAGAAATCAAAGCGCTTGCAACCAGCTTTATTGCAGTATCTGCGATCATTATGCCATTCTGTTCTTTCAGTCATGCCTCTTATTTTACGCTGCGTTCCGGTGGGAAAACGATGGTCACATTTTTATTTGATTCCGTATTTACCTGGGTTGTGGTAGTACCGACATCTTTTCTTCTGGCCCGCTATACAGGCCTTGGAATCGTGAGCGTGTATTTCCTGGTACAGGCAACAGAAGTGATCAAAGTAGTGATCGGATATTTCATGGTAAAAAGCGATGTATGGCTGGTGCAGATGGTGTGACCAGGTTGCTGTGAACGGAGTGAACAGTAACACTTGGTTTGTGTAAATAGTATATTTATTTTAAAAAATACTTGTAATTAATTGTGCAATGTGTTATGATAAGCGCATTGAATAAGTAATTGGAAAGTGAAGCTGTGAGAGGAGAGCGAATTCATATCAGTCGAAAGGCTGTTATAGAATGCGCTCTTTTTTATTTTTGAAATTGCAAGGAGTGAGAGGGTGAGCAGTTCTTTTTATGAAGCAGTTGAGGATAATCCGATCATTGCAGCAGTAAAAAACATGAACGATCTGGAAGTCTGTTGTTCCCTGGAGGATATCCGTGTGGTATTTATCTTATTTGGAGATATCTGTTCTGTCAAAGACATCGTAGATAAGGTAAAGGCGGCCGGCAAGGTCGCAATGGTCCATGTGGATCTGATCAGTGGACTCAGCAGTAAGGACATTGTAGTTGAATTTATCCAGAAGAATACAAAGGCAGATGGAATCATTTCCACAAAGCCGACCTTGATCAAAAAAGGAAGGGAACTGGGAATGTTTACAATACTCAGGTATTTTCTTCTTGATTCAATGGCATATGAAAACATCAGGCAGCAGCAACATGCAGTAAAACCTGATTTCATCGAAGTCCTTCCTGGCGTGATGCCAAAGATTATCAAAAATGTCTGTAAGATGTCGAGAATACCGATCATTGCAGGCGGGCTGATCTCAGATAAAGAATCTGTGATAGATGCTCTTTCAGCAGGAGCAATCGCAGTTTCATCCACAAATCATGAGGTCTGGATGTTATAAAAAGCAACGATATTCACATATTTAATGGAGGAAAATATAGATATGGCTAAGTATGTAATGGCTCTGGATGCAGGAACAACAAGTAACAGATGTATCCTGTTCAATGAAAAAGGAGAAATGTGCAGTGTAGCTCAGCGAGAGTTCATACAGTACTTTCCAAAACCTGGCTGGGTTGAGCATGACGCAGATGAAATCTGGGCAAGTATGCTTGGTGTAGCGGTTGAAGCAATGAATATGATCGGAGCAGCAGCGGAAGATATTGCAGCGATTGGTATTACCAACCAGCGTGAAACCACCATCGTATGGGACAAAAATACAGGAGAACCAATTTATCATGCAATCGTATGGCAGTGCCGCAGAACTTCTGAATACTGTGACAGCCTGAAAGAAAAAGGACTTACCGATAAGTTCAGAGAAAAAACAGGTCTTGTTATCGATGCATACTTTTCAGGAACAAAGGTAAAATGGCTTCTTGACAATGTTCCGGGTGCGAGAGAACGTGCAGAAAAGGGCGAATTATTATTTGGTACCGTTGAGACATGGCTGATCTGGAAACTGACAAAAGGTGCAGTTCATGTAACCGATTATTCCAACGCTTCCCGTACGATGCTGTTTAACATCAACACGCTGGAATGGGACGATGAGATTCTTGCAGAACTGGATATTCCGAGATCCATGCTGCCGGAACCAAAACCGTCAAGCTGTGTATACGGAAAAGCAGATCTGGCCTTCCTCGGTGGAGAAATTCCGATCGCAGGTGCAGCAGGTGACCAGCAGGCCGCATTGTTTGGACAGACCTGTTTTAATGCAGGTGAAGCAAAGAATACATATGGCACAGGCTGTTTCCTTCTGATGAATACCGGTGAGAAACCGATCTTCTCAAAGAATGGTCTGGTAACAACGATCGCATGGGGACTTGATGGCAAAGTAAACTACGCACTGGAAGGTTCTATCTTTGTAGCAGGGGCTGCGATCCAGTGGCTGAGAGATGAACTTCGTATTATTGATTCCGCACCGGATTCCGAATATATGGCTAAAAAAGTAAAGGATACCCATGGTTGTTATGTAGTGCCGGCATTTACAGGACTTGGTGCACCGCACTGGGATCAGTATGCAAGAGGAACTATAGTGGGAATCACACGTGGTGTAAACAAATATCATATTATCCGCGCAACGCTGGAATCCATTGCTTATCAGGTAAATGATGTTTTGGAAGCTATGAAGGCAGATTCCGGAATCGATCTTGCAGCACTTAAGGTTGATGGCGGCGCAAGTGCAAATGATTTCCTGATGCAGACACAGTCTGACGTCATCAA